>MDTA01189957.1_pt1 | contig 27192 bp, 22 predicted proteins | sample 811151 | NCBI WGS metagenome assembly MDTA01 (sample SAMN05326648, study PRJNA326480) | marine metagenome | isolation source: seawater | place: Indian Ocean: South | collected 2010 | reverse complement strand
CTACCGGGACAGCGACTACTTCTTCCTGAAGATCAAAGCCGCTTTTCCCGGTAATCCGCGATGAACCAAAAAAAAGCCCCGGCTCTTTCGAGCCGGGGCTTTTTATTTGGCGTCCCCTAGGGGAGTCGAACCCCTGTTACCGCCGTGAAAGGGCGGTGTCCTAGGCCACTAGACGAAGGGGACGTGTTTGGTGGAGCCAGGCGGGATCGAACCGCCGACCTCTACAATGCCATTGTAGCGCTCTCCCAGCTGAGCTATGGCCCCAAAAGCTGTCCCACCGGGCTGCGCCCTGTGTGGAGCCGCGTATTTTACGCAGCGGCCTTACCCTGTCAAGCATCCACCCCGGGTTTTTGACAGTTGGAAGTCCGTTTGTACAAGCCTTGTTCAATTCGCCGGAACAATGGCCGCCCACTCCTTCTCCAGCTTCTTGGTTTGCTTCTTGGAAACGCCGCCGAGCACGTCAATGGCATGACGCAGACGGGCGCGGCTGATGTCCGGGCCCAGCAGTTCCATACTGTCGACCACGGAAAAACTGGCGCTGGTGCCGGCGATCGCCACGAACACCGGAAACAGGAAATCCTTGATCTTGATCTCCAGGGCGTCGGCCAGCTGTTTGGCGTCCGCGAACAGGCCGTCGCGCTGCCAGTCCCGGCGCGCCTCACAGCTCCACAGGTAGAACTGCAGCCAGACTTTCATTGCCTCCGCGTCGTGCTTGGGGTGCTGGAAGTCGGCTTCCTCCACGGCCACCATGCCGGAGAAACAGAAGCCCGCCTTGTCCACCACCTCGCCGAAGGTTTCCACGCGCTGCTTCACATGGGGCAGCACGCGCATGGCGTAATCGCGGTTGAAGGCCCAGTCGCGCAACTGGTCGAGGAACTGCTCGTCGGACAAGTCATGCAGCCACTGGCCGTTGAGCCAGCTCAGCTTTTCCACGTCGAACACCGGACCACCCAGGGACACGCGCTGGATATCGAACGCCGCCTGCATGTCTTCCAGGGTGAAACGCTCACGCTCGTCGGGCATCGACCAGCCCATGCGGCCCAGGTAGTTGACCACCGCTTCCGGCAGATAGCCCATGCGGCGGTAGAAGTTGATGCTCACCGGGTTCTTGCGCTTGCTGAGCTTGGACTTGTCCGGGTTGCGCAGCAGCGGCATGTGGCACAGCACCGGCATGTCCCAGCCGAAATACTGGTACAGCAGCTTGTGCTTGGGGGCCGAATTCAGCCATTCCTCACCGCGGATCACATGGGTGATTTCCATCAGGTGATCGTCCACCACATTGGCCAGGTGGTAGGTGGGCATGCCGTCGGACTTGAGCAGGATCTGCGCGTCCACCAGGGACCAGTCCAGCTCCACGGTGCCGCGCAGCATGTCGTCGATTTCACAGCGGCCGGACTCCGGCACCCGCATGCGGATCACATAGGGGTCGCCGGCGTCCTCGCGGCGTTGCTGCTCGTCGGCGGGCAGTTCCAGATCGCCCGGCTTCAGGGCCCGGTTTTCGCCCCGCTCTTTCAGGTCGGCGCGCAGCTGGTCCAGCTCTTCGGCGCTGCGGAAACATTTGAAGGCATGGCCGTCGGCGATCAGACGCTCCGCATAGCGCCGGTAATCACCGGCCCGCTCGCTTTGCCGGTAAGGCGCATGGGGGCCGCCCACGTCCGGGCCCTCGTCCCAGTCCAGGCCCAGCCAGCGCAGCGATTCCAGGATCGCCTGCTCCGAGGCATCACTGGAGCGGGTCTGATCGGTGTCTTCGATACGGAGAATGAACTGGCCGCCGTGCTGGCGGGCAAAACAACGATTGAAAAGCGCGATATAAGCGGTCCCCACATGGGGGTCGCCGGTGGGCGAAGGTGCCACTCGGGTACGAACGGTCATGCTGACTCCGTGGCCGGAATAAAGGGACGCATTATAGGCTAATGCGCCCCTGTTATCAGCATAACGGCGAGGTCATGCTTTCCGGTCAGCGCCGTCCGGCAATCAGACTGATGATCCAGATCACCAGGAATACAACGAACAGAATCTTGGCAATGCCCGCGGCGGTGCCGGCAATACCACTAAACCCCAGAACCGCGGCAATGATCGCGATGACAAGAAATAAAAGGCTCCAGCTCAGCATAATTTTCTCCCTGTTTTGCGTTATCGCACCGTCATCAAAGCCAAACGACGCCACTTTCACAAGGCGCTTTTACAGGAATATACCTTTGCCCGGATTTGCATGAACGGGGGTTTCCCGTGGCGGCGGCGGCCGTGCGATAATAACGCCATGTCCTCACTCAACACCCCGATCCCCGGCCCTGCCCCGCTCAGCCGGCGCTTTTCCATCGCGCCCATGATGGCGTATACAACGCGCGACTTTCGTTATCTGGCCCGGTTAATTACCCGCCGCACGCTGCTCTACACCGAAATGGTGGTGGCGCCGGCGGTGATCCACGGCGACCGGGACCGGCTGCTCGGTTTCGACGCCGCCGAGCACCCGCTGGCGGTACAGCTGGGCGGCAGCGACCCGGAACAGCTGGCGGAAGCGGCGCGCATCTGCGCGGACTACGGCTACGACGAGATCAACCTCAACGTGGGCTGTCCCTCGGACCGGGTGCAGCAGGGCAAGATCGGCGCGGTGCTGATGGCGGAACCGGAGCTGGTGGCGCGCTGCGTGGAAGCGATGGCGAACGTCACGGACGTGCCGGTGACGGTGAAAACCCGCATCGGCATCGACGATCAGGACGACTTCCCGTTCCTGCAGCGCTTCGTCCGCCATATGGATGAGGCCGGCTGCCGCAGCCTGACCATTCACGCCCGCAAGGCGATCCTGGACGGCCTGTCGCCGAAGGAAAACCGGGATATCCCGCCGCTGATCTACGAGCGCGCCTACGCCGTCAAACAAGCCTTCCCGCACATGGAGATCATCCTCAACGGCGGGCTGCGCGACGTGCCCGGCATGCTCGCCCATCTGGGCCAGGTGGACGGCCTGATGGTGGGCCGGGAAGCCTACATGAACCCCTGGTTTCTGGCCGACGTGGACCGCCAGGTGTTCGGCGAGAACACCCCGCCGCCGGACCGGCTGGCGGTGGCCGAGGCGTTCATTCCCTATCTGGAGCGGCGCTACGCCGACGGCGTGCACCCAAAGCATGTGCTGCGCCACGCGCTCAATCTGTTCCAGGCGATGCCGGGCGCCCGCGCCTACCGCCGGCACCTGAGCCAGCACGCGCACAAGAACGACGCCACGCCGGAGGTCTACCAAGAGGCCCTGGCCCTTTTGACCCGGCACACGGTTGGCTATGCTGGGGCCACTACACAGGGAGGTCAGCCATGATCAGCAAACGCCAACAACTCGAACAATGGACCACCGTGGTCGCCGACACCGGCGATCTGGAACGCATCGCTGAGCTGCGGCCCCACGATGCCACCACCAACCCGTCCCTGCTGCTGGCCGCCGCACGGGACGAACGCTACCGGCACCTGCTCGACCAGGCCCGCGAGCTGGCCCGGGAACTGGGCCACGAAGGCGACCTGACCTGGTGCACCGACGCCTTCGCCTGCGTGGCCGGCCAGGCGGTGCTGAGCCATATCCCGGGCCTGGTGTCCACCGAGGTGGACGCGCGGCTGTCGTTCGACACCGCCGCCACGGTCGCCAAGGCGCGCCGCCTGATGGCGCTGTACCGGGAACTGGAGGTGCCGGCGGAACGCGTTTTGATCAAGGCCGCGGCCACCTGGGAGGGCATCCAGGCGGCGCGCATCCTTGAGGAAGAAGGCGTGCGCTGCAACCTCACCCTGGTGTTCAGTGCCGAGCAGGCGCTGGCCGCCGCCGAAGCCGGCGCCACGCTGATCTCGCCGTTCGTGGGCCGGATTCAGGACTGGCACGTCAAACGCGGGCTGGAAATCACCGATATCAATCAGGATCCGGGCGTGCAGTCGGTGCGCGAGATTTTCCATCTGCTCAAGGGGCGCGGGCTGGACACCATCGTGATGGGCGCCAGCTTCCGCAACGCCGCTCAGATCGAGGCGCTGGCCGGCTGCGACCGGCTCACCATCAGCCCGGCGTTGCTCGGCGAGCTGGCCGAAGACGACGGCGCCCTGTCGCGCTGCCTGGACCCGGACACGGTGGCCCCGGCGGAGCCGGACGGCGCGCTTCCCGCCCGGGCACTGAACGAAGCCCGTTTCCGCTGGTCATTGAATGACAACCCCATGGCCTGCGATCTGCTCAGTGACGGCATTCGCCGTTTCGCCGCCGATCAACGCGCCCTGGAATCATTACTGACCGCGGAGGACATCGCAGCGTGAAATGGCTTGCCCGTTTGTTTGAATCCGACTCACCCGCCCAGACCCGCGAAGAAAGCGACCACGACCTGCACCGCGCCGCCGCCGCGCTGCTCATGGAAGTGGCGCGCACCGACGGCGAAGTGGATCAGCGCGAGCAGCGCCTGCTGGTCAAGGCGGTGCGCGAGCGCTGGCATCTGGAAGCGGAAGAGATGGAGGAAATCGTCGCCGAGCTGGATCAAAGACTGGAAAACGCCACCGACCTGTTCGAGTTCACCATCCCTCTGCGGCAACGCTGGGATCCGGAAACGCGGGTACAGCTGATTTACGATATGTGGACGATCGCCGCCGCCGACGGCGACGCCGACAGCCACGAAGAGCAGCTGATCCGGCGGGTGTCGGAGCTGTTGTACGTGTCCCACGGCGACTTTATCCGCGCCAAACTGGCCGCCCTGGGAGAATAGCGCCGGGCCCGCGCCCGGCTACCCCGCGCTTTACCAGCCGTCGTCGCTTTCCAGCTCCGGGTCTTCGTCGGGCAGGGCCGGCTCTTCGTCCTTGCCTTCCTGCATCAGACGGCGCTGCAGATAGGCGTTACGGATGAAGGTATAGCGGTCGCCGACGATATTGCGCTCCAGGTCCAGCAGATCGGCCCGCAGATCGACGCCGTACAAAGCCGCCAGCGAGTAGCGCGCCAGATCGTCCTCCAGATAGCTCACCGGCCACAAATAGCTGCTTGGATAGATGGTGGTGGCGTCACGCACCGACGACGGCCCCAGAATCGGCACCACCAGATAGGGCCCGCGGGGCACGCCCCAGCGGCCCAGGGTCACGTCCAGGCTGGTGTCGGTGTTGCGCAGGTCCACGTCGCTGGCCACGTCGAACAGGCCGGCCACCCCCAGAGTGGTATTGATGCCGAAACGCCCCAGGCTGTTGCCGGCCTCGCCCCAGCGCCACTGGAAAATATAGTTGAGGCCGTCACCGATATCGCCCAGATTGCTGAAGAAACGGGTCACGGTGTTATCGAGCCACTCCGGTGTCACCCAGCGATAGCCCTTGGCGGCCGGCTTCAGCGCGTAGCGGTCGACGAATTCGTTAAAGCCGAAAATCTTGCGGTTGAAACCCTGCCAGGGATCCATCTCGGCGAAGCGACCGGCGCCGCCGGCCTGGTCGAACGGCGTCGAGGCGCTGCCCCAGTCGTCGCCGGACTGGATCGCGGCTTCGCGGGTCTCGCCGGCGGTTTCCGGTACCGGCTGGGCGAATACCGGTTGGGATAAGGCAATCAATGGCGCCGAGACAAGCGCCGCAATCCATATGCGCACAGTAGCTCCCTAATCAGTGATGGCCCGCGCATTATAGCGGTGCCTGCCATGCAAAGAGCAACCTTGCCGCTCTCAGGCCGGAGTGGGTTGCAGGCGGGCGCCCAGAATCAGTTCGCGGTCGCGAAGCCGCTGCAGCAGATCCGCGCCGAAGCTCAACAGCGCGACGCGGTCCTGGAAACCCATTTCATCGCCCAGCGTTTGCAGCAGTTGTTCGCCGCTGCTGAGCGGCTGCTCCTGCATCAATGCCAGCAGCCGCGCGGTGACCGCGTTGATTTCCATGAACGCCACCCGGTCCTCCGCATTGCGGTACACCAGCAGCCACACCGGCTGCTCCGGCGGCGTCTCCGGGCGGTGCTCCGGGCCGATTTGATGCACCGGCCAACGGTAGTTGAGCACGCAATGCAGCGGGTTCAGATAGGGCACCCCCCGCAGCAGATCACCGCCGGGCTGCACACCCTGCTCCGGCACCGTGTCGGTGGCGGTGTCCAGCACCAGCTCAATCCACTCGTAGTGCGCCAGCTCGGCGAGAAAAGGCGGATCGCCCTCCCCCGGTTGATCGGTCTCGGCAAGAAAGGTAACGAACTCTTCCGGAATTTCCAGAAAGTACGGCGACGTGCAGGCGTGCTGATCAAAGAAGCCGCGCACCAGACGCCGCCAGCCGGCGTCGTCGTAGAGGCTGCGCAGAACCGGAAAGCCCTTTTCCAGAAACCCGTTGAGATTGTTGAAGAACAACTGGCGGTAGACCGCCAGACGCCGCTCTTCGATGCCGGACGGCGCCGGATGGCGTTGCGGATTGCGCAGGTGCGCCGCGAACGAACGCTGCAGGCGCTGGAATTCCGGCTCGCTCATCAGGCCCTCCGGCTGATCGCGGCGCGGCGCTGCTGGGCCTCGCCGATGCGATCCAGCTCGCGGTTTAGTTCCTCCACCGGCGGGAAATTGAAGTCCCGCTCCAACAGCGTGGGCAACACGCCGAACTGGTCGTAGGCGACGTCCAGCAACCGCCACACCGGGTCGATCACTTCGCTGCCGTGGGTGTCCACCTTGAGGTCCTCGGCTTCGTCGAAATGGCCGGCGATGTGCACATAGAAAATACGCTCGCCGGGCAGGCCGCGAATAAAGTCGGCGGCGTCGTAGCCGTGGTTGATACCGTTGACGTAGGCGTTGTTCACGTCCAGCAACAGGCCGCAATCCGCCTCTTCCAGTACCGCGTTGACGAATTCCAGCTCGCCCAGCGGGCGGCTTTCGGTCACCTCCGGCGTGGCGTAATAGCTGACGTGTTCAATACCGATGCGCTGGCCGAGAAAGTCCTGCACCCGGCGGATGCGGTCCGCCACATAGTGCACCGCTTCCTCGGTGAACGGGATCGGCATCAAGTCGTAAAGATGGCCGTGATCGCTGCAGTAGCTGAGGTGCTCCGTGTAGCAGCGGATCCGGTGCTCGCCGAGAAACTGTTTGATGTTCCCCAGCAATTCGAAATCAAGAGGTTCCGGTCCGCCCAGGGACAGGCTGAGACCGTGGCTGACAAAGGGGTACCGCTCGGTGAAACCACGAAACTCACGGGCCAGCTTGCCGCCCATGGGAATCCAGTTCTCCGGCGCCACTTCGAGAAAATCCACCGGTATGGTGCCCGGTTGGGACAGCGGGCCCATCAGGGCCCGCCGCAACCCCAGACCGGTACCGGTCACGGGGAAAGTCGTCATAGATTACGACTCCTGGGTTCAGGCGGCGCCACCGCAGCTGCCTTCACTCTTTTTGTCGCCGCCGCAGCTGCCTTCGCCTTTCTTGTCGCCGCACTTGCCTTCACCACACTTGCCTTCTCCGTCCTTGGCGTGGTCACCGGCCAGTTGGTAACCGCTTTGCAGATCGGTGGCACCGAACGGATTCTCGGCCGCGTGCGCCGGAATGGACATTGCGGAAGCCACGAAGGCGGCGCCGAGGGTGGCGGCCAGGGGATTCATTTTGCTCAGTTTAGCCATGATCGTTCTCCAATATGGATCGTGTAATTCTGTATGTGAAACCGACAGAAAAGCGTCCTTTCCGTGGCTTCGACACTATATGGATGCACGAATCAAGTAAACGTTACGTGTAGGCCGCAAAACAAACAAAAACGGCCGCGGAGTTTACCCCGCGGCCGCCGTGACGCTGGGGTGAAACCGGCGCGCTCAGCGCACCCGGTTCACGATCACGCTGCCGATCGAGTAGCCGGCGCCGAAGGAGCAGATCACCCCTTTGGTGCCCGCCGGCAAATCACTGTTGTGCTTGTGGAAAGCGATGATCGAACCGGCGGAGCTGGTGTTGGCGTAATCGTCCAGGATCACCGGCGCCTCGTCGCGGCTGGGGTCGCGGCCCAGCACCCGGCGGGCGATGAATTCGTTCATGTTCAGGTTGGCCTGGTGCAGCCACATGCGGCGCACGTCTTCCACCGGCACGGACAAATCGGCCAGATGGCCGGTGATCTGCTCCGCCACCATCGGGCACACTTCCTTGAACACCTTGCGGCCTTCCTGACGGAACAGCTTGTCGCGGCTGCCCACACCGGAGGGGTCGGCGCGGTTGAGGAAGCCGAAGTTATTGCGGATGTTGTTGGAGAAACGGGTCTGCAGGCGGGTGCCCAGCACCTCCCACTGATTGTCACTGGTGGCGTCCTCGGCCCGCTCCAGGATCACCGCGGTGCTCACGTCACCGAAAATGAAGTGGCAGTCCCGGTCTTCCCAGGCCAGGTGCCCGGAACAGATCTCCGGATTGACCATCAGCACGCGGCGCGCGGAACCGTTGCGAATGGCGTCGACGCCGGTCTGGATGCCGAAGGTGGCGCTGGAACAGGCCACGTTCATGTCGTAGCCCCAGCCGTGCTCCATGCCCAGCGCCTGCTGCACTTCCACCGCCATGGCCGGATAGGCGCGCTGCATGTTGGAACAGGCCACCAGCACCGCGTCCAGGTCGTCCGGCTTAAGGCCGGCGTTGTCGAGCGCCCGGCGGGCGGCCAGCACGGCGATCTCCGCCTGCACCGACAGTTCGTCGTCGCTTCGCTCGGGAATATTCGGCGCCAGCCGGTCCGGGTCGAGAATGCCTTCCTTGTCCAGCACGTAACGCTGCTTGATGCCGGAGGCTTTCTCGATAAACGCGGAGTTGGAACCGGTCAGCGGCTCCATCTCGCCCGCTTCGATGGCGTCGGCATGGCGTTCGTTGTGGCGGGCCACGTATTCGTTGAAGGAGGCCACCAACTCTTCATTGGTGATGGATTGTTCGGGGGTCCAGAGTCCGGTACCGCTGATAACGACGGAATGGGTCACAAGCCTGTCCTCGCGCAAAAAGGGCACTCCGGGGAGCGCCGCGACAGTCGGGAACCTCGGGGCGGGTTCCATAAATGGGTCAATTATCCGGATATGACCGGGCCGGCGCAAAGCCGGAATGGTATTTCGCCGTCTCGCCGGCTCTTGACGCCGGCTCAGGCCGGTTTCAGCAGGCCTCCCACTGGCGGTTGAGGCGCTTGGCGGAGACCGGCACCCGGGTCCCCAGCGGCTGCGCGAACAGGCTGACGCGGTATTCCTCCATCATCCAGCGGTACAGACGCAGCGCCTCGCTCTGCCGCCACGGCGGCGTGTCCTTGGCGCGCCGGTGATAGCGCTCGCGGAACTCCTCCAGCTCGGCGACCACCGCCCGGTCCCGGCCGATCTGCCCGCCCAGCTTTTCAAGACGCTGCTCCACCGCCGCCAGGTAGCGCGGGTATTGATCCAGCCATTCCTTGGGCACGGTGAGCAGGAAATCATCACTGAACAGATCGGCGAGCTGCTGTTTCAGATCGCGGTGGGCGTGCGCCCAGGCGAGCGGGAAATTCTTTTCCAGGCGTTGCATCACGCGGCGGTAGGCGGCGAACAACTCGCCCCAGGTGCGAAGAGCCTGCTCCACCGCCGGCACGAACTCGCCGCGCCCCTGGTCCAACCGCTCACGGAAGGCGGCCTCGTCGCGCAGCGGCTGGTCGTGCAGATGGAAATGGGACACCGTGGCCCGCAGCAACGCCTGATCCAGGGCGCCGCGCGCCATGGCCGATTTCTCCGCTTTGAGTTTCTGAAAGCCGGGTTGCTGGCCGGCGAACCGTTTCAGCCCGCGCACCTGCTCGTTCAGTGCCAGCAGCATCAGCCTGGCGCAGCCGATACCGTGCCACCAGTGCGCGTCGTCGGCGTCGGCGTGATGTTCCAGCGCCACGTCCTCGCCACGGTCGCGCAGCGCCGGGTAGCGGCGGAACACCACCCCGCCCTGCTCGCTCTCCTGGCACGCCGGTAACGTACCGAACACCCAGGTGCGCCCGCTCACCACTTCCTCGCGGGCCGGTGACGCCTCGCGCTCCCCGGCCAGGGCCTCGAAGCGCTGCTGCAGGCGCGCCAGATCACGGTCCTCGGCGAGCACCTTGCCCTGCCCGTCGGTGACCCGCACGTTCATCCGCAGGTGCCCGGGCAGCTGGTCCTCACGCCACTCTTCCTGCTCCACGCGCACGCCGGTCATGCGCTGCAGCTCGCGGGTCATGGCAGGCAGCAGCGGCTGGTCCGGGCTCAGCGATTCCTGCAGCGCCGCCACATAGTCGGGCACCGGCACGAAATGACGGCGGCGGGCCTTGGGAAGACCACGAATCAGCGCTTCCAGCTTCTCGCGCAACAGACCCGGCACCAGCCAGGCGAGCCGTTCCGCGTGCAACTGCTGCAGCGCGCCGGCGGGCACGATCACCGTGACGCCGTCGCGGTCGCCGGTGGGGTCGAAGCTGTATTCCAGCGGCAACCGCATACCGTCCCATTCCAGCTCATCGGGAAAGGCGCCACCCTGCAGGTCCGGGCTGTGGGACAGCAGAAATTCGTCGTCCATGAACAGCGCCTGGCGCTCATGCTCGTCGGCCTGCTTTTTGTACCAGGTTTCCAGATGCGCCAGGGTGTACAGCCCGGACGGCAGGCGCTGGTCGTAGAACAGAAACCGGCTCTCCTCGTCCACCAGGATGTCGCGCCGGCGCAACTTGTGTTCCATCTCTTCGAGGCGCTGCAGCCGCTCGCGGTTGGCGGCGACGAATTCCGGTTCACGGGTCAGCTCGCCGGCCACCAGGCCCTCACGGATCATCAGCTCGCGGGCCAGCTCCGGCTCCAGCGGGCCGTAGTGCATGCGCCGCCCGGAAGCGAGGATCAGCCCGAACAGATTGATCTGTTCCTTGGCCATCACACAGCCGCGTTTTTGTGACCAGTGCGGCTCGAAATACTGACGCTTGATCAGGTGCGCCGCTTCCGCCTCCACCCATTGCGGTTCAATCCGCGCCACGCAGCGCGCGAACAGGCGGCTGGTCTCCACCTGCTCGGCGGCCACCAGCCAACGCAGCTTCGCTTTCTTGTCGCCGCCTTTACTGAGCGACGAGCCCGGCCAAAGCAGCGGCTTGCGGTTGCGGGTGGAAAGCCACTCACCGTCTTCGTTGCGGGTCATCACATTGCCCAGCAACCCGGTGAGCAGCGCCCGGTGCAGGCTTTCATAGTCCGCCGGTTCGTCATTGAGCGACCAGCCTTCTTCCCGGGCCAGCAACAGTAATTGCCGGTGGGTGTCCCGCCATTCGCGCATCCGCGACGGCGCCAGAAAATGCTTTTTCAGCTGCTTTTCATAGGGATTGCGGCCCAGATCGCCACGCTGCTGCTCGGCCCACTGCCAGAGATTCCAGAAAAACAGAAAATCCGATTCCTTGTTCTCGAACGGTTGGTGGGCCTGGTCGGCCTGCTGTTGTTTATCGCGGGGGCGTTCGCGCGGGTCCTGCACCGCCAGGGCGGCGACGATCACCAGCACTTCGCGCAGCACTTTTTTCTCGGCGCCGGCCGCCACCATCCGCGCCAGGGTGGGATCCAACGGAAAGCGCGCCAGCTGACGGCCGAGCGTGGTGACCCGGCGCTGCTTGTCGAGCGCGCCGAGCTCTTCCAGCAGGCGATAGCCGTCCCGTATCAGGCGACCGTCCGGCGGTTCTATAAAGGGGAAGTCCTCCACCGCGCCCAGCTTCAGGTCGGCCATGCGCAGAATCACCGCGCCCAGATTGGTGCGCTGGATTTCCGGATCGGTGAACGCCGGCCGATTGTTGAAATCGTCCTCGTCGTAGAGCCGGTAGGCGACGCCGGGCATGATCCGGCCGCTGCGCCCGGCGCGCTGGTCGGCGCTGGCGCGGGCGATCGGCTCCACCGGCAAACGCTGCACCTTGGAGTGCACGCTGTAGCGGCTGATGCGGGCGGTACCGGCGTCGATCACATAGCGGATGCCCGGCACGGTCAGCGAGGTTTCCGCCACGTTGGTGCTCAACACCACGCGCCGCCCGCGGTGGCTGGAAAACACCCGCTGCTGCTCCGCGGCGCTCAGGCGGGCGTACAGCGGCAGCAATTCGGTATCGCGGAAATCGCAGCGTTTCAAATGATGATGCACGTCGCGGATCTCGCGCTCGCCGCTCAGGAACACCAGCACATCACGGGCCGGCGGCGGCCCGTCGCGGCGCTCCTGCTGATCGATTTCGCGCAGCACCTCCTCCACCTGCAGGCCCAGCTCGCGCTCTTCCGCCGGCGGCCGGTAGTGGATGTCCACCGGGAAGGTGCGCCCGGACACCTCGAACACCGGCGCGCCGTTGAAATGGGCGGCGAAGCGTTCATGGTCGATGGTCGCCGAGGTGATGATGACTTTCAGGTCCGGGCGGCGCGGCAACAGCTGCTTCAGATAGCCGAGCAGAAAATCGATGTTCAGGCTGCGCTCGTGGGCCTCGTCGATGATCAGGGTGTCGTACTGATGGAGGTAGCGGTCCTGCTGGATTTCGCTGAGCAGCATGCCGTCGGTCATCAGCTTGACCAGGGTGTCGTCACTAACCTGCTCACTGAAGCGGACCTTGTAACCCACCAGGCCGCCGACCTGGCTGTTCAGCTCCTCGGCGATGCGCGCGGTAACCGAGCGAGCGGCCAGACGGCGCGGCTGGGTGTGGCCGATATAGCCGTCCACGCCGCGCCCCAGGGACAAACAGATCTTGGGCAGCTGGGTGGTCTTGCCGGAGCCGGTTTCGCCGGCCACCACCACCACCTGGTGCTTCTCGATGGCGGCGGCCAGTTCCTCGCGGTGGTGCACCACCGGCAGGTCCGGCCAGCGCAGCGGCGCCGCCGCCAGGCCGGCACGCCGGACACGGGCCGCCACCGAGGCGTCGATGGCGGCACTCACCTTGGGCAGCGCGTTGGCGTTGAACTTGCGCGCCAGCCCGTCGAGCCGCTTTTTAAGCCGCCGCCGGTCGGCGGCCCGAACATTTTCCAGCCGCCGATACAATTCATCCAGTTGCGGGTTCGTCATACCTTACTTTCGGTACCCAGCAGCCAGGCCCGGCCTTTGACGCTCAAGCCGTCACCGTCCAGCGTCAGATAGGCGGTGTCCGCTTCCGAGGCGGCCAGCGTCACGGTGAAGCGCATCAGTTCATCGCGGCGGAAGGCGTGCACGTCGACACGCTCGCCCTCCTGGTAGCCGGCCAGCAGCGTGTCCAGATTGCCGGCGCTGGCTTTCAGGCCGTCCACCGCCACCACCACGTCGCCGGCGGCGAGCCCGGCCTCCATGGCGGCGCCCTGCTCGTAGGCCACCTGCAGGCGGGCGCCCTGGGGGTCCGAGGCGAAGCGCGCGCCCAGATGCACCGGCGGCCGGCTTTTGCCGGGCTTGCCGCCGTTGTCGCTATGGCCGTCCGCCGGGCGCCAGTTCACGGTGACACCGCGTTCGGCGAGCAGCGCCTCCAGCGGCAGGTCCTCGGTGCGGTAGAGCGCCTGGTTGAAGAAGTCGCTGAGGTCACCGCCGGCCACCTCCTCGGCCAGGGCCTGCACGCCCTGCTCCGGCACGCCGACGCCGGTCTGCCCGTGGCGCTGCCACAGCAGGCGCATCAGGTCGTCCAGGCTGCGCGCGTCGTTGGTCCGTTCACGCAGGGTCAGATCCAGCGCCAGCGCCACCAGGGAACCTTTGGCGTAGTAGCTGACGATGGCGTTGGGGGCGTTTTCATCCTGCTTATAGAAGCGCGTCCAGGCGTCGAAGCTGGACTCGGTGACGGTCTGCTTGAAGCGCCCCCGGCCCCGGTAGACCCGGGTCAGGGTCTGGCCCAGCAGTTCCAGATAGCTCTCCGGCGTAATCAGCCCGGTGCGCGCCAGGGACAGATCGTCGTAGTAGCTGGTGATGCCCTCGAAGGCCCACAGCAGTTCGGTGTGCACTTCCCGGCTCAGGTCGAAGGGCGTGAACGCCTCCGGCTTGATGCGCTTCACGTTCCAGGTGTGGAAGTACTCGTGACTGCACAACCCGAGGTAGCTGCGGTAGCCGTCGCGTACCTGATCGGCGCCGTCGGTGAGCAGCGGCAGGTCGGTGCGCGGGCTCATCAGGCTGGTGGAATTGCGGTGCTCCAGCCCGCCGTAGCCGTCGGTGACCAGGGTCATGAACAGATAGCGGTCCATCGGCGCCGGCTCGCCGAACAGCTTGATATGGTGCTCGCAGATCGGCTTGAGGTCGCGGCACAGCCGCGCCATGTCGGCCCGGTGGCGGCCGCTGAGCACCACGTCGTGGGGCACGCCGCAGGCTTCGAAGCGGGCATGGTCGAAATGCCCCATCTCCACCGGATGATCGATCAGGGCGTCGTAGTTGTCGGCGCGGAAGCGGCCGAAACCCAGCTCCGCGCCGCTGACCCGGTCGAGCCCGGTGGCCAGTTTCCAGGTGGCGTAGGTGGCGCCGTCCGGGGCTTCGATGTCCACCTCGCAGGGCTGGTCCTCGAACCCCATGGCGGCGAGAAACAGGCAGCTGCCGTTGAAATAGCCGTGGGTGGTGTCCAGGTGGGCGCCGCGCACCGACAGGTCCCAGGCGTACACCTGATAGCACACCGTGACCGGCCCGCTGGCCGGCGCCAGCTGCCAGGTCTGCTTGTCCAGCTTGGCCACGTCCACGGGTTCGCCGGCCGCCGACGCTTCCAGCGACACGATATGGCGGGCGAAATCACGGATCATGTAGCTGCCGGGGATCCAGGCGGGCAGGGTCAGCCCCTGCCCTTCCGGCGTCGGCCGGTCGATGGTGAGAGTGACCTGGAACAGATGCGCCTGCGGGCGCAACGGACGGACCTGATAATGAATCACACGCTCTCCTGTGGGCCTGAATACGCGGCCAATGATGATACACGGCCATCTTGACGCTCGCACACGCATGACGCATGTTCATGACCTGTTTGAGGGGACCGCATTAATGACTTCGGAATGTTTTGTTATCGGCGCCGGCGACGGCCATACCATCGCCGTCCATGAGTGGCGCGCCGCCGACCCGGTGGGGTCGCTGATCTGGCTGCACGGCATGGCCGAGCACGGCGCCCGCTACCGGGCCCTGGGCGAAACCCTGGCCGAGCACGGCTGGAACCTTTATTGCCCCGACCACCGCGGCCATGGCGCCAGCATGGACGCCGCCGACCCGCCCGGCCACTTCGCCGACCAGGACGGCTGGCGCCTGGTGATGGACGATCTGGGCCGGGTGATCGACGGCATCCGCGAGCGGGAACCCGGCGCCCTGGTGCTGGGCGGGCACAGCATGGGCTCCTTTATCGCGCTGGCCGGCGCCCAGGCCCACGGCGACAAGCTGGACGGCCTGGTGCTGTGCGGCAGTGACTATCACCCGCCGCTGTATTACCGGCTGATGGCGGCGCTGCTGAAATGGCAGCGCCGGCGGCACGGCGCCCGCGGCCAGAGCCCGCTGGTGCACAAGCTCACCTTTGAAGCCTGGGCGCGCAGCGTGCCCGACGCCCGCACCGATTTCGACTGGCTGAGCGCCGACCCGGCCCAGGTCAAAGCCTATATCGACGACCCCAAATGCGGCTTTCAATGCACCACCGCCACCTGGCTGGCGCTGCTCTCCGGGCTCGCCGATGTGCAGTCCTCCAAGGGCCTGAGCCGCCTGCCGGCGCGGCTGCCGATTCTGCTGCTGGGCGGCCGCCAGGATCCAATGAGCGGCGGCGGCAAGGGCATGGACCGGCTGCAGCAGGTGCTGAGCCGCCGGCGCTTGCCCGTGGAGCGGATGGACTGCCCGCGCGGGCGCCACGAAATCCTCAATGATTTCTGCGCCCCGGAGGTCCGCCAGACGCTGCTGGAATGGCTCAACCGCCGGATCTGACCGGCGGCGCCTCAGGGCTCGGCGGAAATATTGTGCTCTTCGGTGAACTGCACGTAACCGAGGTAACGGTTACGGATTTCACGCACGTACTTCACCGGCTCGCTGCCGCGCACGTAGCCGAAGCGGGCCTGGCGGGCGTAGCGCGGCTGTGACAGCAGCAGCATCGCCTCTTCCACGTGTCCGAACCACAGATCCGGGTTCTTGCCCAGCCGCTGGGCCAACCGGCGCGCGTCTTCCACGTGGCCGTGCCCGGCGTTGTAGGCCGCCAGGCCGAAATAGATTTTCTCCGCCATGCCCAGACGCTGCGGGAAACGCTCCTCGAGCCACTCCAGATAGGCCGACCCGGCGGCCACGCCCTGCTCCGGATCGTGGGGGTCGTCGAAGCCGAACTGGCGGGCGGTGCGCGGCATCACCTGCATCAGGCCCTGGGCGCCGGCGAACGACACCGCGTCCGGATTGAACTTGCTCTCCTGGTACATCTGCGACACCAGCAAGCGCCAGTCAAACCCGTACTTCAACGCGTATTCCTTGGCCAGGTCGTCGTAGGGTGAAATTTCCTTGCCCGCTTCCACCCGGTATTCCTCATGGATACGGATGGTTTTCGATTCCTTGAAGTAGCGGTTGAAGCTGACGTTGTAGAACAGGCCCCGGTAATTGCGGTTGATGTAGGCGTTGAGTTTCTCAACCAACTGGTCCTGATCATCGCGCAGCACCCAGGCGATGTCGCGGCTGCCCTCCAGGGTCCAGAGGGGGCGCAGGTCTTCCCGGTAGGTGCTTTCCAGGGCGGCCACGTGGCTGTCCGCCACGGTGAGATCGATCGCGCCGTCCACCACGTCCTGTATCAGCATCTCCGTGGTGGCCCCTTCACGGGGCTCGATGCGCACGTCGATGCCCTGCTCGCGCAGTTCTTCCAGGGTGTCCATGAAGGCGCTGTCCGGCGCCACCACCACGGTGCGCCCGGCCAGTTCCTGGACCGATTCGAACGGCTCGTCATCGGCGTCGCCGATAATCTGCTCGTGCACCTCCAGGTAGCGGTTGGAAAAGCGCCAGCCCTCGGCTTTACGCCGCTCGGTAATGGTCATGGCCCCGGCGATCACATCGCCGGCACCGGTCTGCAAGGCGTCGAACATTTGCGAGGCGCTGTCGCGCACCACCATGCGCACGCGCAGGTCATGCTGCCGGGCGAAGTGGCGGATCAGATCGTAGTCGAAACCCATCAGTTCGCCGCGCCACAGAAAATAGCTGGCCGGATTGTTGGAGGTGATCACCCGCAACACGCCGTCCTTGTTGATCGCCGCCCAATCGCGGCGCTCTTCGCTGCGCACCGAGGTACGCACGCGGTGGCTGACCAGAAATTCATTGACCGCCGCGCGCAGCTCCGGATTGTCGCTGCGCACCGCCCAGGCGATACGCCGGCGCGGGTTGACCACCGGCCCCTTGCGCACCTGATCGAAGGTACGCAGCAGGCCGTCCAGAGCGTTGCTGTCGACGATCGCCGCCTGATACAGACCGGAGGCGACGCCCTCCAGCAGCTCCACATCGGAGAGCCCGGCCTCGACGACTTCAACGCTGACGGTGTCGTGGCGTTCCGCCAGCGCTTCGGCGGTCTCCTGATAGGCGGTGCCTTCGGGCGCGGCGATACGCACTTCGCCCAGATCCTCAACGCTGTCGCCCTGGCGGTCCTTGGGCAGCACCAGATACTCCCGTATCACCGCCACCGGGGTACAGAAATCCACTTTCTCCTGGCGGGATTCGGTGACCGTGTAATTGGTGACGATCAGATCGGCGAGGCCCTCGTTGAGCATGTCATCGAGGTTATCGGTGCTGTCCGCGTACACCCAGCGCGGCGTCAGCCCCAGGGATTGCGCCAGAATTTCCGCCTGTTCGCGGAATTCCTGCAGCGGCACGCCCTCGCGGACCAGCGCCTGCTCTTCATCGAAGCGCGGCGCCAGCAAACGCAGTTGGCCGCGTTCGCGCAGCGATTCCAGGTCCCCGGTTTCGGTGTAATTCGCGCCCCCGGAATCACAGCCGCCGAGCAAAAAAACCAGTGGCAGAAGCACTAACAACCACTGCGCGTGACGCGGCCAGCGAAAAATGGATGTCATAGATTCGTTCCCTCCAGCGTCCCCAATCTAACCCAAAAGGCTGACAGACTGCGAACGGAATCACGTGAAGGCGAACGGAGGAAAACGCCGGCCGGGTGCCGGGCAAAAAAAGGGGGCGCGAATGCGCCCCCAGGATATGCCTGATATCAAAGGAGACTCAGGGTGCGTCCTCCGGATCGTTGCCGGCGCAGACGCGATGCACGCGCAGAGAGCCGTTGACGTTGAGCAGACCGGCGTAGTCCAGCTGGACTTCGTCGAAGGTCAGCTCGTTGGTATCCACCTCGGCGGACAGGAAGCGCTCGTCACTGTCCAGACTCAGGCCCAGCAGTTCCAGACCGAGCAGACCGCCGCCCACGGTGGCGCGGTCCACTTCCTCGCCGTCGTTGTAGAAACGCAGGGTCAGGAAGTCGCCGAGCAGGCTCAGGTTGAGCAGCGCGGAGGCCGGATCGGAGATCACCATGCCGATGCGGTTGATGTCGGCGAAGTCGTTGGCCGCGTCCACCGCGGTGGCACGGATTTCAGCGCCGCCGTAGACCGCCGCTACACCCACTTCAATGGTCGCGAAGGAAGCGTCGATACCGTCCACCAGGCTATCCGCTTCGCTCACGCCGCAGCCCAGGCACACGCCCAGTGAGTTGCCACTGGCTTCATAGTCCGGGGTGGTCAGCGGCTGATAGGTGCTGGTGTCGTTACAGGTGAAGCCGTCGTCGTCGCACACGTCGCCGATGCCGTCGCCGTCGCTGTCGAGCTGGTCCGCGTTGGCGGTGTTCGGGCAGTTGTCCAGGTCGTCGGGTACGCCGTCGCCGTCGGTGTCGGTGTCATTGTCTACCGGGCAGCCCTGGTTTTCCGGCGGGCCGGCCACGGTCGGACACTCGTCGTTACCGTCGTTGGTGCCGTCGCCATCGTCGTCGTCATCACAGATGTCGCCCACGTTGTCGCCGTCCAGGTCTTCCTGAGCCGGGTTGGGCACGAACACACAGTTGTCGTCCGGATCCAGCACGCCGTCACCGTCGGTGTCGTCTTCACAGGCGTCGCCCACACCATCTTCATCAGTGTCGAGCTGGTCCGCGTTGGCCACGTAGGGGCAGTTATCTTCGTCGTTAAACTCACCGTCGCCATCGCGGTCGTCGTCACAGACATCGCCGATACCGTCATTATCGATATCGTTCTGGTCAGGGTTGGCGACCAGCGGACAGTTGTCCTTATTGTCCTCAATGCCATCGCCATCCTGATCCACGTTATTGTCGCAAGCGTCGCCAATACCGTCCTGGTCAGCATCGACCTGGTCGGGATTGCTCACCCTCGGGCAGTTATCAGAGTCGTTCGGCACACCGTCGCCATCGATATCGTCGTCACAGGCATCGCCGATGCCATCATTATCCTGATCGCGCTGATCGTTGTTGGCGAACGCGGGGCAGTTGTCCTCGTCATCGGGCACACCGTCATTATCCTGATCGTCAGGATTATTCGGGTTGGGGTTGTTGGGTTCAGTGATAACGGTGTCATCACTGTCGTTGGCTTCGCAGCCGTAGATCCCCACGCCGAGAGCGGCGAGCAGGACCAGCATTAATAGGTTTTTGATTCGCAACATGTTCGTATTCCTCATTTCTCGGTAACGCGGAATTCAACGCGGCGGTTCATCGCGCGGCCGGATTCGGTTTCGTTGCTGGCCACCGGATTCAGCTCGCCATAGCCCCGGGCGGTAACACGGGACGGGTCCACACCCCGGTTAAGCAGGTACTGGCGAACGGATTCGGCGCGTTCCTGGGAAAGCTGTTCGTTGTATTCCGCGGCGCCCACGCTGTCGGTATGACCGGCTACTTCCACACGGAAGTCGGTCTGCGATTTCAGCGAGTCGGCGATGCGGTCCAGGGAAGACTCTGAAGAACGGGTCAGCTTGGCGGAGTCGAACTCAAAGTTGATGTTGGTCAAGGTCACGGTCTGGTTGACGATCAGACAGCCGTTGGAATCCACGCGCCCGCCTTCCAACGTGTTCGGGCACTGATCACGGTTATCGGGAACGCCGTCACCGTCGGAGTCCATCACCGGCTGCGGCTTGGCCGCCACTTCACGGGTTTTGATCACCGTTTTTTCTTTGGTTACTACCTTGGTATAGCCGAGCGGGATCTCCACACCGAGAGACAGGCGAACATCACCGAACGCACCGTCACCACGGGCCGGGCCGGAGCCGTCGAAGTCGTCATACACATAACGGGCGTCGCCGCGCAGCTTCAGGCCGTTGTCGAAGATCGGCCCGGTCACCGCACCGATGCCGGCGTTGACGGTCAGGTTGGTGTCCTGGTCTTCGTCAGGCAGCACTTCCTGGTCAATCGCGCCGACGGCGGCGATCACATAGGGCGTGAAGCCGGTACGATCACCAAAGGCATAGGCGAGACCGGTGGTCAGGTGATACTGGTAGAAATCCTGGAAGTCGGCCTGGTTCGGATCCACTTTGTAGAAGCCGCCTTCGGTTTCCCACCAGACGCGGTCGGACAACTGACGACCGTAGAAGGCGCTGTAGCCCAGACCTTCGTCGTCGAACTGCCGATCCTCGTCCACATCCACGTAGGAGGCGAAACCACCCACGTATTGGCGAGTGTTCAATGTCTCCTCATAACGGTCTTCCGCCAGAGCAGGCTGAAAAGCCAGCCCGGCGGCGAACGCCAGAGTCGACAATCTCACGGTTGCTTTCATGTTCTACCCCCCTCGGGTATCAACGGATTACAGTGCAACCATTGGAATATCCCAGGGAGGTAAAAAAAACAGAATTCCGGTGACGTCCGGTTGGAATAGTGTTGTGAACTTATCCATGCTTTTGCACGAATTGTACAAGCCGTATCATTTTGTATCCGATATGTATCCAGGCGCCGGTTTGGCCCGATCAGCCTTGCCGTACATGCACCCCACAAGTACGTTCGTGCAAAAATAAAAAAGAGGCTTCACATGCAGTTATCCAAACCCCGGCGATCCGGTCGCCGGCGGCTCGCGCTTATTCTTTTGCTGTTGCTCGGGGTGCTGGCCGCCGTGCTTGTGCACACCGCCTGGCCCTTTCTTACCTATCCTCGTGAGACGTTGACATTCCAGGTCCCCGAACCGCTGCCGCCGACGGCGAACGACGGCCCTCTGGCCGGGGTGGCCGAAGTGGACATCACCCCCGCCATCGGCCTGCCCAAATTCGGCTATTCCGCCTGGGCGAAGAACGCCGACGGGTTCCGTACCCGGCTCAAGGCACGCGCCTTTTATCTGCACGGCCCGGGGCAGACGCCGCTGGCTCTGGTGCAGCTTGATCTGGGCGCCGGCTCACTGCCGCTGCATTACGCCGTGGCCGAACGCATCGCCGCCGCCACGGACGTGCCCGCGCGGGGCTTGAGCCTGCTGGTCACGCACACGCATTCGGGGCCCGGGCAATATCTGGGCAGCGATTTCTACAACACCTTCGGCGCCAACAGCGCCGGTTTCGACCCGGAGCTGTTCGGTTTTCTCAGCGAACGCATCAGCGAGGCGGTGATCCGCGCCTACCGCAACCGCCGCCCGGCGCGGATCGCCACCGGCCAGCGCGACGTCTGGGGGCTGACCCGTAACCGCTCGGTACAGGCGTGGGCGCGTAATCACAATCTGGACCCGGAAAAAATGGGCGAGGACGACGCCCTGCGCGCGGTGAATCCGCGCATGACCATGTTGCGCATCGACCTGCAAGCCGACGACGGTCGCTTCTATCCCGCTGGCGCCCTGACCCTGTTTTCCATCCATGGCACCGCCATCCCCGCCTTCACGCGCCCCTATCACGCGGATGTCTGGCACTGGCTGGGGCAAGGCCTGAGCGCCGACTTCGGCGATGAGCTGCCGTGGCCGTTCGTGCATGGCGCGTTTCAGGCCACCCACGCCGACAACGACCCGGCCTGGCATCCGGATCATCGCGGCGATCTCGAAGCCCGGCGTATCGGTAAGGCGCTCGGCGACCAGGCAGGGGCATTGTTCGAGCGTCTGGAGGACGATCTGGCGCCGCGCCTGCGCACCGCCGCCGCCAGCCGCCTGATGGACGTGCTCGAGCTGCCCGAGGAACAACGCCACGGTCTCTGCCAGCGCGCGGTGGTGGGCGCCGCCACCATGGGCGCCGCCAACGGCGACGAGGTGTTCCCGATCTCCTACCTGCCGTTTCTTCAGGAGGGCTGGCCACGCACCGTCTTCACCGACGGCTGCCAGGCGGAAAAGCAGTGGGCGCTGTCCAAGCTGCAATTATTGATGTCCGCGGACACCTTCCCGCACCGCGCCCTGCTTCAGGTACTGCGCGTCAACGATCTGGTGCTGGTCCCCCTGCCCTGGGAAATCACCCTGGAAAGCGGCAACCGCATCCGCGGCGAGGTCCTCGACACCCTGCCCGCCGGTACCGACTGGCGGGTGGAGATCTCCAGCCTGGCCAACGGCTTTTTCGGCTACGCGGTGAGCGAGGCCGAGTACGGCGCTCAGTACTACGAGGGCGGCCACACCCTTTACGGCCCGCATACGCTGGACTTTCTCGCCGCGCAAAGCGCGCGGCTGAGCGAGGACCTGATGCGCACCGGTGGCGTCGACGACTATCCCAGGGAAAGCCGTTTCGAGCTGCTCAGCCATCACTACTGGCCGGACGGCGACCCGGACCGCACCTGGTCGCGGAGCTGGCGCCGGCCGGCCACCTTCCACCGTGGCGAAGAGGACAGCGGCCCCTACTGGTCCTGGCGTTTTGTCGGCGAACCACCCGGTGACCTGCGCCTGCACCAACCGCTGCTGCGGATTCTGCGCAGCGACAACCGGGGCACGCTGGTGGACGATGAAAGCGGCGACATGCGCCTGCGGCTGATCGACGACGACGTCGAGGGACAGGGCCTCTACGAAGTGCGCTGGTATCACCCCCCGGTTGCCGACGAGGGCCGTTTTCAGTTGGAGGTGAGGGCCGGCGCGAACGCGCCCGCGCTTATCTCGCCGGCGTTCCCCTGACCGGGCGTCCCTAACCGGGCGTCCCTAACCGGGCGTCCCTGAGCGGCGTCACAGAATGACGTAAAACCGCGTCGTTATCGGGTTTCTCCGTGGTCGGCCCCTGCTACACTGGGTGCTTGTTCATCCGGAAGTAGTGTTGTGGAGAGTGCCATGAGGGGCCTGTTACTGGCGGTTCTGTTTTTGAGCGGGTGCGCCAGCACCACGGAAGTGACCACGCGCACGGTCACCGACACCCCGCCGCCGCCGGCGGAAACCCTGCTGCTGGTGGCGCAAAGCCCGGAAGGCGACACCCGCGAGACCTGGGAACTGACCTGCCGGCCGATCTTCGAGCGCGCCGGCCTGACCGTGCTGCTCAGCCACCAGGAGGTACCGCTGTGGTACGAGCGGGGCCGCAAGGCGCTAGTCGAATGGGCCGGCGACCACCCGGTGGACCGCATTCTGCTGGTCGATCTGACCCGCCTGCTGATGTCGGCGCCGCACATGCGCGACCGCCAGGAGCTCAACCCGATCAACCAGGACAACGAAGTGCGCCCCACCTGGCGCGTGGGCCTGGACGGCGAGCGCATCAAGGACGCGCCGCCGGCGGATGTGGAGCAGATGTTCCCCGCCGACCTGCTCGACGGCGCCGGCACCAACCTGTGGCACGGCATGGCCCGCACCCACGAAGCCAATGATCAGAGCGCCATCGCCAAAAGCCAGTGCCTGGCCCTGCGCGACACCCTGCGGCAGGCGCGCCTGCTGCCCTGACCCGGGTTGAGAGTCGCCGGCCCCGCCCCCACTGTCTTCACGGTACGGTTTCCCGGCGGCTGTCATGGTCGTCGTCCAGTCACGGAGGTTGTATGAAAGCAGTGATCCCCGGCACATCCCTGGCGATACACCCGGACCGGTTCCCCGATCCGGTGGAAGACGTTCCCACCGATCAGGATGCCGGCCGCGCTGTGCTCGCCGGCGGCTGCTTCTGGTGCGTGGAAGCGGTCTATCAACCTCTCGACGGCGTGCAGTCGGTGGTGTCCGGCTACGCCGGCGGCGACGCGGCCAGCGCCAATTACGAAGCGGTCTGCAGCGGCCGCACCGGCCACGCGGAAGTGGTGGAAGTGCGCTACGACCCGCGGCGGATCAGTTTCGGCGCCCTGCTTAAACTGTTTTTCGCGGTGGCCCACGACCCCACCCAGAAAGACCGCCAGGGCAACGACCGCGGGCCGCAGTACCGTTCCGCCATCTTTCCGGTGGACGAGGCGCAGCGGAAAGTCGCCGAGGACTACATCCAGCAGTTGAATAACGCCGGCGCCTTCACCGCGCCCATCGTCACCACCCTGGAGCCGGGCCACCCGTTCCATCCGGCGGAGGACTACCACCAGGATTTCGCCCGCCGCAATCCCAACCAGCCGTACATCACCCATGTGGCGAAGCCGAAACTGGAAAAGCTGCACGCCGCCTTCCCGGAAATGCTTAAAACCTGAGAGGTAGCCATGACTGTTTCCGCCAGCGGCTTCGATCTGACGCCGCTCACCGACGCCGAAAAGCAGCAGCGCGCCGCCGGCCTCACCGCCGAGGAGCGCCGCATCCTGCTGAATCAGGGCACCGAGCCGCCGTTCTGCGGCGGTTTGCTGGACAATAAGGAAAGCGGCACCTACGCCTGCAAGCTGTGTCACCTGCCGCTGTTCCACGCCGACAGCAAGTTCGAGTCCGGCACCGGCTGGCCCAGCTTCTTCGAGCCGGTGGACTCGGACCACGTGCGCGAGCTGGAGGACAGCAGCCACGGCATGGTGCGCGTGGAGATCCGCTGCGCACGCTGCGACGGCCACCTCGGCCATGTGTTTCCCGACGGGCCGCCGCCCACCGGCCAGCGCTTCTGCCTCAACTCCGCGTCCCTGGTGTTCGAGCCACAGCCCCGCTAGCACGCCCCTGCCGGTCGCCCCGGGCCGGCCCCGCCCGACCCGGGAGCAACCCACCGCTTGACCCTGGGTAACAAGCCGCCACTCCTGCATTGCCAGCCGAGACACAGTGTCTACTATTGGGGAAAACGTCCAATAACACGCACCTCGGCCAGCCGGCTCAGCCCGCAAGGAGTGCCCTATGAACGCCGTTTCCCCCTTGGCATCACGCCGCCACGACAGCGCCAGTGAACGCTGGTCACGGATGCCGGTGATCCGCACCGGTGACGACTACATCAGCAGCCTTAAAGGCCGCGGCACCCGTCTGTTTCTGTTCGGCGAACTGATCGACGAGCCCGCCGACCACCCGATGATCCGCCCCAGCATCAACGCCCTGCGCGCCACTTACGACCTGGCCATCGACGACCCGGAGCTGGCCACCGCCCACTCGCCGCTGATCGACGCCCCGGTGAACCGCTTTCTGCACATGCCGGAGTCGCCCCAGGACCTGGTGATGAAAAACCGCATGCAGCGGCGCCTGGGCCAGCTCACCGGCACCTGCTTCCAGCGCTGCACCGGCCTGGACACGCTCAGCGTGCTGCACTCGATCACCTGGGACATCGATGAAAAGCACGGCACCGGCTACCACCAGCGCTATCTGGCTTTCCTCAAGGAAGCGCAGCGCCGTAACGTGCTGATCGCCGCCGGCATGACCGACCCCAAGGGCGACCGCAGCAAGCGGCCGTTCGAACAGAGCGACCAGGACATGTTCCTGCATGTCTCCGGACGCAACGACGACGGCATCTTCGTGCGCGGCGTCAAAGCGCACATGACCGGCGGCTGGAACCAGCACTGGATCTGCGTGATGCCGACCATGAACCTGAGCGAGCACGACAAGGACTACGCCGTGGTCGGCATGATCCCCGGCGACGCCGAGGGCATCACCTATATTTACGGCCGCCAGAGCAGCGACACCCGCTCCATGGAGGGCGGCAGCATCGACCAGGGCAACGCCGAATACGGCGGCCAGGAAGTGTGGGTCTATTTCGACGACGTCTTCATCCCCCACGAGCACGTGCTCATGAACGGCGAATACGAATTCGCCCAGGACATGGTGGCGCGCTTCACCGCCTACCACCGCGCCAGCTATGTGTGCAAAACCGGCCTCGGCGATGTGATGACCGGCGCCGCCGCCACCATCGCCGACTACAACGGCGTCGACAAGGTCAGCCACATCAAGGACAAGCTGGTGGAGATGGTGCACCTCAACGAGACCATTTTCTCGTCCGGCATCGCCAGCTCCCACGAAGCCAAACCCCTGGCCAGCGGCATCTACATGAACGACGCCATGCTCTCCAATGTGTGCAAGCACAACGTCACCCGCTTCCCCTATGAGATCGCCCGTCTCGCCCAGGATCTGGCCGGCGGCATCGTCGCCACCATGCCCAGCGAAAAGGATCTGGATAACGAAGAAGCCGGCGCCATCATCCGCCGCTTCCTGAAAGGCCGCGACGACATCCCCACCGAGGACCGCATGCGCATTCTGCGCCTGATCGAAAACATGACCCTGGGCCGCAACGCGGTGGGCTACCTGACCGAGTCCATGCACGGCGCCGGCAGCCCCCAGGCCCAGCGCATCCAGATCCTGCGCGGCATGGACGTGGAGTCCAAGAAATGGCACGCCCGCAAGCTGGCGGGCATCAAACAGGCGTAAGCCGTCGGCGGTCTTGCCAGCCGTGGGGTTCCTGCTAAACTAGCGCCCGCTCGCCCCCGGGCGGGCCGTGCCGGAATAGCTCAGTCGGTAGAGCAACTGATTCGTAATCAGTAGGTCGGAGGTTCGATTCCTCTTTCCGGCACCATTCCTACCTTTTTATTCAATCACTTACAGCACATCGGGCGTAAATCAGGCGTAACGGCTCCGGGTTTCGTGTTGCCCTCCCTGTCTTTATACTGTCCTTATGTCCAGTATCTCCCTCACCATCAAACAGCAGTGGGCCGGCTGCCAAGTCGTCCACCCGTGGAGCCGTGCCCAGATCGGCGTGCGGCGCAAAGGCGGCGGGCTGCGGTACGTGCCTTTCGGCGGCCTGCTGCACAAATCCTGGCTCCCCCTGTGGGTCACGCCCGTGGCTCTGGCGGTCACCGGCTGGAACTACTCTGACGCCCATCAATCGGACCAGCGGCACATCATGTCCGGGTTCGTGGTCGGCGCCTTGATCGAGCAGCGCGCATTCGTGGTGCTCTATGACGGACGCCCGAAAGAGGTCTGAGCCTACGCCGCCTGTCCGTTCCGGCCTACAGACACCGGCCGCCAGCACCCCTACCCTGGCACTGTCCGCCGTCGGCAGGGAGGCCAGCGACCAGAGGTCAGCGTTACTCGGCGGGCAACCGATCCCGAATCAGCGCCACAAATTCATCATCGGCGGAATACAGGTTCGCGCCGATCTGGCTCGCCGTGCCAACGATCTCCCGTAATGCGTTGTCGAGGGTTTTGCTCATTACCTTTTCTCCGTGAACTCGCCG
>MDTA01130139.1_pt1 | contig 27221 bp, 24 predicted proteins | sample 811151 | NCBI WGS metagenome assembly MDTA01 (sample SAMN05326648, study PRJNA326480) | marine metagenome | isolation source: seawater | place: Indian Ocean: South | collected 2010 | reverse complement strand
TGAAGTTTTTTTGCCGCGAAGTAAGTCGCTGTAATTGCACCTGCTGTGCCACCAATCATTGTGACAACATCTGGATTCAGATCTCTGTGCGGTGTGCAGTTTTCTTCAGATGGGTTTAGCTGACATGTTGCGGTATCGAGTACTAATTCAGTTATTCCCGTGGCTAGGTTTGCTGCTTTGGCTCCTACACCGTAGACGAATGCTAAAGGTGCAACGACTACATTTGCGGCAACGACTGCTACTCTTGTAGGGAAAGAACATTCCTTTAGGTGGTCCCAGGAGCATGTTTGTTCTTCGACATCTACTTCTGCTTCTTGAGCTGTCGTATCTCCTGCGAGGAGGGTGCGAGATTCTAATAATTCTAAGTTCATATTGTGTAATAGTTTGTATGTTTTATGTGGGTTTTCCTTATGCACTTGAATGCCACATCTGTTTCTTGTTTAAGTATATTTATTCTTATTTGTCGATATCTTAAGGCGTATTTTTAGGTAGTATTTGGGATGCTTAATGAGAAACGCCCTCTTCGAGTTGAAGAGGGCGTTTTGCTGGTTAGAAGATTGAAGAAGGCGATGGATTATTCGTCGTCGTCGCAATCTTGAGCATAGTAGTTTTCAAGAAGCTCGACCATCGCTGTATCGTTGTACTCTTGGGCACAGCCGAGTGGGCAGCACGTCCAGTCGCACTCGACGCCATATAGGTCTCCATTATCATTGTAGACAGAATAGTGGTTGCTAGTTGCGTTAACATTCGCACCAAGCTCGTCTACAAGGTACTCTGCCATGGCGTAGTTGTCATACGCGCAGGAAGCTTCAATCAATGAAGATTCGCCGATATTGGGGTTGGCCCCGGCATTACCGAGCGTTTCTGTCATGTTGAGGTTGTTGTTTCTTGCAGCGAAGTAGAGGGCTGTTTTGTCGCTGTCACATTCATTGTTGATTTGTTGCGCTGCACCTCTTGCAAGGAACTGATTAAGCATTTGAGTGTTGTTGTTTTGAGCAGCGTAGCAGAGTGGCGTGTAAGATTCATCATCGTCGTCCTCGCAATCTACCACGACGTCCATACCAAGGTTCAGGAAGGTGTTTACGAGAGGCTGGTTGTTGTATTTAGCCGCATAGCAGATGAGCGTGTTGTCGTCTTTACAAGTGACATTGTAGTTAGCACCTCCTTGGATGAGCATTTGCGTCATGATGGTGTTGTTAAACTGGGCACCGTAGCATACAGGCGTGTTATTATAGTCATCACAGACGCTATTGGTTGTTGCGTTAGCCTTAACAAGTTCTCCTGTGACAGCAGTGCCATTTTGAGAGGCAGAGATACACGTGGGAATCGTTTGCTCGTTGTTGTCTCCATACTTGGAGCAGGTGACCGTTGCTGGAGAGCCCTTTTGAATGAGGTCTGCGGTCATGTTTGGATTGTTGTTCCAAACGGCGAAGCAGAGAGCGGTGTTGCCGTATTCGCATGTTGGGTAGACGCTGCCTCCAAGGCTGTAAATGTAGTCGAGCATTTCTTGGTCGTTATTGGAGGCCGCGTTACAAAGGGGTGTGTTGCTGCCGTCGTCGTCATCTGGAGCCGGTGCCCAATTTACCCAAGGGCCAAAGCCTGCCCAGTACATGAGGGCACTCATGTTGTCATAGAAGGAGGCTTGCCAGAATTTTTGTGTTGCGACAACCTTTTCTGGCCCGCCACAGGTACCATTGCTGGCTGCAGCATTCGTCTTAGGTTGAGATGCGCTAGAAGGAATAACGCCGACGTACATCGAGGCATCTTCACCTGGAAGAGGTAGAATGACTGGGCCATCAGGGCCGACGAGAACATAGGCATCGCCCATTTTCTCCCAATGCAACTTACCGCTTTGAACGGCGTCTACTAGCTTGTCGGAGATCTTTACAAGGACAGGGTTATCTGGCTCCTGGACTTTGATTTTGTGTGCAGATGCCTTTTCGGCCTGAGCGCTGATGGCTATGAGGGTGCTTGCAAGGCACGCGAGCGTAAGATATAGTGCTTTTTTCATTGTATTTAACTTGTTGATGTTACGGTTTATGCGTAACTTAATTTCCTTTTTTGTTAGGTTCTAGAAAAGGGAAAAAGATACCTTTGATGCTTAAAACGTCTCTTTTGAGGTAGATGAGTGTAAGATGCTTGGCAATAAAAAAGATGCTAGCACTGCGAGATCGAGGATTGCCATTGACAGATGAAAAGGGGCTTGAGAGCGTGACCTGTGAAGCCTTTTTAGTCTTCAGCTTTGAGTTCTCCTCTTTAAACCCCCAAAAAAGGTTATTGTTATGCGCGCTGTTGTTATGGAAGCATTTGGAAATGTCGATGTGCTTAAATTGAGTGATCTGCCCAAGCCTGAGCCGGGGGAGTATGATTTGTTGGTTGAAGTGCGCGCTTCGAGCATGAACCCCGTTGATTTTAAAATTCGCCAAGGCATGCTTGGAGAAGACTGGCCACTTCCCTTTGTCCTCGGATTTGATGTGAGTGGCGTTGTTCGTTCTGTAGGCAAAAGTGTTAAGGATTTTAAAGAAGGAGATGATATTTATGCATTACCCTCTCTTGGGCGTAATGGGGCCCATGCTGAATTTATGCTGCTGGATTCAAGGCTTGCTGCCAAGAAGCCATCGAGCTTAAGCCATGCTGAGGCTGCGGCACTCCCGCTTGTTACCCTTACCGCTTGGGAGGCTCTTGTAAGCCGCGCACATATTGAAGCAGGTCAAACGGTACTTATTCATGCAGGAGCGGGTGGTGTTGGGCATATAGGTGTGCAAATTGCAAAGAACAAGGGTTGCCGGGTGATTACAACAGCAGGTCGCGATGAGAGTCTTAACTTTTGTCGTGAGCTTGGCGCAGATGTTGTGATTGACTACAAAAAAGAAAATGTTGTTGAGCGCGTGAAGCAGGAAACGAGCGGGCAAGGATGCCCTGTTATTTTCGATACGGTTGGTGGAACTGTCTTTGAGCAGTGCTTTGAGTGTCTGGCTATTAACGGGCAGCTCGTGACGATCGTGCCTGAAGACTGCCCAACGATTTGCCAAGGACTTTTTATGAAGAATGCAACGCTCCACTATGAGTTTGTAGGAGCGGCTGCCCTCTACCAAGCCAACATGGAAGGGCAAAAATGCATTCTTGAAGAAGCGGCAAAGCTTGTTGATGCAGGAAAGTTAAAGCCCCATGTGAGTGCGACCTTGCCTTTGGATCAAGTGCCTGATGGGCACCGGATGCAAGAGTCTGGCCGGACGATTGGAAAGACCGTCATTACTTTCTGATTAAACGCAGCGTAGCTTTTAATCATTGTCCTCAGCAGGCTCACCTTCGTCCGCGAGGCTTTCTGTGTGAACTTCGCGGAGGCGCTCTTGGATTTCAGGCTCGAGGTTTAATAAAATTTCTCGGATGTTTTTCTTCGCTTCAGAACCACTTGCGTAGGCCTTAGTGTGTTTTTCGTAGAAGGGAATAATTGGGTGAACCTTGGTTAAAAGGTGTGTTCCGGCGTTGTTACCGTAGCGTTCAAAAGCAAGCTTGAAATCTTCCAGAGAAATCGACTGGAGCGGCCGGCCTGGTTGGTAGCAGGTGATTTCATCGTCATCTTCGTCTTTGCGGAGGATGGGGTTAACCCAGCCGCGCTCGATCATCCAGTTTAAGCAGCGATTGATCGTGAGGGTGGGAGCTTGTAGTATTTGACTGAGATCTGCAATTGAGTACGGGGTTTCACAGCGGAGGAAGCGGCGCGCGATTAAAATGAATGCTGTGAAGCTGAGCATCTCTCGCGTATAGAGGCTGCTGCCACGCCAAGCGCGTTGATGAGAGAGGAAATTTGCATTTTGAATAGAGTAAGTGATTTGACCGCCTAGAAGAACAAAAAGCCAAAAGATGAAAAGCCCAAACATTAGGATAGGGACAATGCCAATGGAACCGTAGAGGCTCTTAGTTCGAATGACCTTGCTCACATATAGGAATGAGAGCGAGTTGTTAACCCACAAGAGGATACTGACGATCAAGCCGCCGGCGAGTGCCGGTTTCCACTTAACGGTGGTGTTGGGCATAAAGCGATAAAAGCAGGCGAGCAAAAGGGCTATCATTGCGTAAGAGAGGAGGGGGATCAAGAAGGCGCCGACTTCTAAAATTGTTAAGCCAAAGGGGACTTTGTCTAAAAATTTTGCTACTTTTGTTGCTGAAAGCAGGGTGATAGCGGTGAATCCAAGAATGGCACCCAGGCTGAGTAGTGTCCAGTATAGGATGATGCGTTGTGCCCAGGTACGCCCCTGTTTTGCACCCCATATGCTATTAAATATGCGTTCAATGGAAGTAAGTAGCTGAATGCTGATTACAATGATGATCAGCATCCCAACGGCCCCCATCGTCCCCGAGCGTGCTTTTTTGACGAGGTTGTTAATAGTTTGGATAAGTTGTGGGTTGAATTGTTTTTCGACATTTTCACCTTCTTTACGCTCCTGGCCGGTTTCAGTGGCTTCTTGGCTTTCTTCTACTTCTATGCGTGTGAATTCTGCAGCAGGAGGGGCGATGAAAATGAGTGTTTTGCTCAGCGTTTTTGTGGCAATGTCCTCTTCACTGTTTTTAAAAACAAAACTCGATACCATGACAATCATCGCAAACATAGGGCCTATGGCGATGAGTGTGTAGTAGCCTAGTGAAGCCGCTTGATTAAGGATTTTGTTTTGAGTGACTCCTCGTAGAATGATAGCGATAAGACGAAGTGCTGCGTAGAAAAGGGCTGTTGGATCCTTGCGATTGAACGTGTCTGTTTGCCAAATATCGTGCTCGAGGAATTTGCGTAGGCGTTTAAGTGCCTTTGAAATATTAAAAGACTGGGTGCTTTTCATGAGGCAAGGAGGGTGTGTTTAATTAAGCGAGTGTATTGGAACCGATCCATTTAAGCTTTGAACGAAGAACATTAAAGTAAGAGTAGCCCAGAGGCTTAAGTAATGGAAGGGGTTGTTGGGCGAGCTTGACCGTGAGCGGTAATGAGGTGTTTTTGCAAAGGCTGCCATCTGTGCTGATGAGAGCTTCTTTTAGATAAGCGTCTTCACAGAGAATTTCCAGAGAAACATCGTGAGGGAATGTGATGCTGCGATCACTGAGGGTGTGGGGGCAAATGGGTGTGAGAACGATGACGTGCGCATCGGGGTGTACAATGGGACCGCCTGCAGAGAGGTTGTAAGCTGTGGACCCTGTAGGCGTTGCAAGGATAAGCCCATCTCCGTAATATTCGTTGACAAATTGACCATTGGAGCGAACTTTGAGATGGATCAAGCGGCTGGGAGAGCAATGCTTGATAACGCAATCATTTAAGGCGAGGCGTGATGAGCCATCTGCAAAATGGCATTTAAGGACTGGACGGTGGACGAGTTTGTAGTCTCCCTGGAGAAGTTTTGATAGCTGGCCGTGGGCTTCTTCAACAGAGAAGGTGGCTAGAAATCCTAACTTTCCGTCGTTAATGCCGAAAACAGGAACTTGGTGAGTAACAGACTCCTTGACAATGCTGAGAAATGTACCATCTCCACCAATAGTGCAGCAAGCGTCGGCACCTTTAAGGAAGTCAGCTGGGATGGGGTATTCGTAGGTTGTATGGACGTGTGTGCCACAGCGCTCAGCTTCTTCGCTAAAGGATTGTGCGAGTGCACGTGCGTCGGGTTTGTTGGTATTGACGACGAGCGCTAAAGTTTTGATGGCTTTCATGGGTACGTGCAGTGGCTATTCAAGATCAGCATGCAGGTTTTTGTTCGTTTGGCAACACGCCACTTTTAGCGGTTTTTCTTTAAGCAGAGAAGGTATTCACGGTTGCCATCTTTCCCGGCTATGGGGCATTCGAGAGTGTGAACAACGTAGGCGCCTGGGAGTTGCCTTTCGCAAAATGCGACCATTTCTTGGAGGATCTTGGCTCGAACTGTGGCATCTCGGATAATGCCTGACCCCTGCTTGATAAGCTCTAGAGGTGCTTCAAATTGAGGCTTGATGAGGACTATGAGATGGCCGCTTGCCTCCAAGCGCCTCCATATCGGCTCTAAAACCTTTTTAAGAGAGATAAATGAGAGGTCCATAACGATGATAGGGTAATGCAGGTAAGGCAGTTTAATACTATCGATCTCACGCGCATTTATTTTTTCCAGATTGGTTACGCGAGGATCCTCTTGGAGTTTTGGGTGGAGTTGGCCATGGCCTACGTCGATGCAAGTGACCTCAGCAACGTCGTGCTGGAGGAGGCAGTCTGTGAAGCCGCCTGTGGATGCGCCTACATCAAGGGCTATTTTGCCCGATAGCTCTAGTAAACAGATCTTTAGCAGTGATTCCAGTTTTTCACCGCCTCGGCTGACGAATCGAGGTGAGGCAACGAGCTCCAGGACCGACCCTTCTTGAATACGCTTACTTGCTTTTTTAATGGGGGAGCCGCCTAATAAAACAAGATTTTGCTCAATTAGGTCTTTGGCTTGAGTCCTGCTCTCAGCGAGCCCATGGGACACCAGGTATTCATCGGCTCTTTGGTGAGTGGGTGATGGCATCTCTTTCAGAATCTATTTTCAAGAAGATCTTAGGTTTTACAAGATTTTAAAGAATCTTCTCTGAAGTCTTATGAAATGTGGATAAACTCATTAATTTGTGAATAAAGTTGTGAGTAAGTTCTTTGTAAAAATACTGCGAGTGTATTGACTTGTGGGGGAAAATGGGGTAAATTGGAGGAAAATGGTAGCTATTGTTTAAATGACGTTTTCACCTAAAAGTTTATTTGTCGGAGAATATCGACATAGTTTCGATGCCAAGCATCGGGTGACCGTTCCTGCTAAGTGGAGATTCACAGGAGACCAGGAAGACGTTTTTTTAGCTCTACCCAATCCCAGTGGCTGTATCACTGTCTATCCACCTAAGATGGTTGCAAAGCTTGAAGAAAAAGTCGCTGAGGTCAGCCTAGGTGATAAAAAGGCTCAAAAAGCCCTGACCAAGCTTTTTTCCAAGGCAGACCATTTTGGTTGTGACAAGCAAGGGCGTATTCATGTCAATGATCGCTTGATTGAGCACTCAGGTGTTAGCAAGGAAGCAGTCCTTGTTGGAAATTTTGCAACGTTTAGTATTTGGAACCCCGATCGCTACGAAGCCTATCTAGCCAGTGATGAAGAAGAGGACGATGAAATGGCCGCTATCCTTACGCAGCTAGGCGTATAATAAGAACCATGATGACGCATGTACCCGTAATGCTGAATGAAGTTTTGGAGCTACTCGCTCCGAAGCAGGGTGCCTCATACCTTGATTGTACTTTTGGCGGAGGTGGGCATACGCGTGCATTGCTGGAGGCTGCAGAAGGTGTTCGCGTTGTTGCGATGGACTGTGATCCGCAGGCGGGTGAACGGGCTGAAGCCTTAAAGCGTAAATACCCAGATCGTTTTCGCTTTTGTGATTTAAATTTTCAAAGCATAGATGAGGTGCCTGAGGGCAATTTTTCAGGCGTGTTGATGGACCTCGGTATATCTTCTTTTCATGTTGATGATGCTGAGCGCGGGTTTTCTTTTAATAAAGATGCGCCTGTCGATATGCGGCTCAACCCTCGTGAGGGTATTTCTGGGGCTCAGTTTTTAGAACAAGCCTCTGAAGATGCTTTGATTGAGGCTGTGCGTGATTTTGGTGAAGAGCGTTCATGGCGCCGCGTTGTAACCGCTATTTTAGATGCCCGAGGAACAGGAAAGCTTCAACGTACGACGACTTTAGCAGACCTGATTGCAAGTGTCATTAGTAAGCGCGGTTTTAGTCGCATTCATCCAGCAACGAAAACTTTTCAGGGAATACGCATAGCGGTGAATCGAGAGCTCAGTGTGCTTGCGGAAGCTTTGCCCAAGGCCGTTGATAAATTGGCTGAAGGTGGAGTTTTAGCTGTGATTAGCTTTCATTCATTAGAAGACCGTTGTGTGAAGCGATTCTTTAAACGTATGGCCGGACGCCCAGAGCATGCAGGAGACTCACGTTCTCAAATGACACGTGTTGCGCGCGCTGTTTTGCTCACGAATAGGCCTATGAGTGCTTCTGCAGAAGAAGTTGAGGACAATCCACGGAGCCGTTCTGCGAAATTGCGTGCTCTCAAAAAGATAACTCAAGAGGAAGGAAAATAATCATGAATAAGACAAAGCAAAGCCACTGGACTAATGTTATTGTATTTGCCGTTTCAGCGCTCTTAGTTGCTGCGAGTGCTGGTCTCGGAATTGTTTGGATGCGTCAACAAATTACGCATACAGCTTATCACGCTAAGACGCTCGAGCAGCAAATGGCCCAGGTCGAGCGTAAGCATAGCTACTTGCTCTCTAAAATTGCTGAAGTGCATAGCCCAGATTTTCTTAAGCAGCGCATGCAAGGGACTCTTGTAGCTCCTGCTAAAGATCAAATTGTTTGGGCGCAGCTTCCTAAGAAAAATACAGGATCCTCTAAAGTTTATGGTTCTGATGAAAATCTTTCTTTAAATCTTGAGCTTGCACTTTTGGCGATGACTCAAACGCCCTGATTGAATAATGACTCGAGCCTATATCGCCCCAGTACGTTTTTATATCGTCATTGCTTGTGTTTTGCTTGCATTTGGGGTTATTGCTGGCCGTTTATTTTATCTGCATGTTTGGGAGCAAGACCGATTACTAAGGATTCTTGAGCGCAATCGCCAAAAGTTTGAGGTGGTTGCTGCCGATAGGGGAGATATTGTTGACTCTAGGGGCAACATGCTTGCGACAACTCGCAGCGTCGTTGAACTTGGAGTAGATCCTCAGATGGTCAAAGAGGAAGATCTCTCCAAGTTGCCTGAGCTCGCTGGTATCTTGAATGAGCCACTCGATGTGCTTTCAAAAAAGGTTAAAACTAAAGTTCGCTATGTCGATGGGCCTGATGGTTCTGAGATACGTTTAGTGCGTTGGGTAGAGCTTGCAGATGCCATTGATGAAAGTACCTATGAGCGCATCTTGGATTTAGGCATTCGAGGTGTTTATGGTAATCAAAAGTTTGAACGCGTTTACCCATCAGGGGCTTTAGCGGCGCACGTGCTTGGCTTTGTTAATAAAGAAGATGTTGCTTCCATGGGTGTTGAGCGTACTATGGATTTCTACTTGCGTGGTCAGCATGGTTGGCGTGAGTCTGAGCGAGATGGTCGGCGCCGTGAGTTAGCTCAGTTTAGGAGCCGAGAAGTTGAGCCGAACAACGGCTTTCATGTTGAGCTTACTCTCGACCTTATGGTTCAGCATATCATCGAGGAGGCGCTAAAACAAATTGAGGAAAAATACGCTCCTAAGGGGGCAACCATTATCGTCAGTGAGCCAAGTACAGGGTTTATTCTAGGGCTTGCTAATTACCCTTCTTTTAATCCGAACGAATTTTGGAAGTACCCCCTAGATACGCACAGAAACCGTGCTGTTACTGATGTTTATGAGCCAGGGTCAACATTTAAAATGGTACCCATTGCAGCTGTCTTAAATGAAGGGCTAGTGACATTAGAAGATACCGTTGATTGTAGCATTCAAACGGTAGAGTATCGCGGTTACCCTGTAAAATTGCCTAAAGACCACCGGCCATTTGATACGCTGACGGTTCACGATATTATTACAAAATCGAGTAATCGAGGTGTGGCTAGGCTCGCTATGCTTGTTGGGAACGAAGGCCTTTATGATTATGCGCGTGCTTTTGGCTTTGGAGAGTCAACAGGATTCGATGGTATTGGTGAGGTCAATGGTATGCTGCACCCAGTCCAAGCCTGGGATGGTTTAACGATCAGTCGTATGCCTATGGGGCATGCAGTGGGTGCGACGCCCATGCAGGTTCATTATGCAACTTCGGTTATTGCTAATCAGGGTGTGCTTATGGAGCCTCAGCTCGTTCGCCGGGTTTTTGATGATGCTGGGGAAACGGTGCTTTATTTTAACCCTCACGCTAAGCGTCGTGTCATTAAAGGCGAGACGGCTAAGAAAGTTGCAGGTTTGCTTGCAGATACTGCAGATTCAGGAACGGCTAAGCGTGCTAGCATCCCAGGCTACAAGGTCGCTGGCAAGAGTGGTACTTCTCAAAAAATTATTAATAAGCAGTATTCTCATAGTCATCACATAGCTTCTTTCTCTGGGTTTTTCCCTGCAGATCGCCCGCGCTTTGTTATTACAATTGTTGTGGATGACGCTGAAGTTCCAGGCACTGCTTGGGGGGGGCTTGTTGCAGCTCCTGCTTTTAAGCGCGTTGCAGAAGCGTTGATTCATTATTATGGGATCCAGCCCAGCGAGGGCCCCAACAAAATGTTTGCGTGGAAGGGTAAGCGATATGATAGCATTTGAAGCATTACAAAATAGTGTTAGCTGGGGGCCGCTCTCTTTGGCGGTTCGCTTAGCTGCCGTTGAGGGCGGGGCTGCTTATACAAATCAAGCAATGCGAGAGAAAACACTTAAGGAATTGTTTAAAGGGGAGTCTGTAGTTTTGCCCAAGGGAAAGGGTGGAGAGCGAGTGGCCTGCTTAATTACTGATAGCCGGCGTGTTGTCCAAAGCAGTCTTTTTTTTGCAATGCAAGGAGCGGCTTTTGATGGGGATGATTTTATTGAAGAGGCTATTGGGCGAGGTGCTGCAGCCATTGTTTCAGAAAAGCCAAAACCTCGGCTATGTCCGATACCTTATATACAAGTTATTGACATTCGTGAGACTTTGGCACGCGTAGCTAGGAAGTTTTTCAATTATCCTGATAAGCAGATGGATCTTCTTGGCGTGACGGGGACCAACGGCAAGACAACGGTCACAACGCTCACACAGTACTTGCTTCAAAACCCTGATAGTCCCGTAGGGCTTTTAGGGACGAACTGTTATGACCTAGGGGGCCGTGTGCTGCCTTCTTATCGCACGACGCCTGAGTCTGTCGATATTTGTGCTATGCTTGCCCAAATGCATGATTCAGGCTGTGAGCATGCCGTCATGGAGGTGAGCTCTCACGGTTTAGAACAGAAGCGTGTTTTTGACTTTAATATAAATTGTGCGGCGTTCCTTAATCTTTCTAAAGAACATCTTGATTATCATGAGTCCATGGAGGCTTATTTTGCTGCTAAGCGCTTATTATTTCGAGACAGGCCTGGCTTAAAGCATGCTGTTATTAATCGTGATGATGCTTACGGTGAGCGTTTGATAGATGATTTAAAGGATACTAAAGTTGAACGGATTACTTTTGGACGTCATCCCTCTGCTGATGTTCGTGCGGAGAATGTTGACTGCGGTCCCAAAGGGACGACTTTTGATCTTGTCTGGCCTAAAGGCCGGATGCAGGTAGAGACACATTTGCTCGGGATGTATAATGTAAGTAATATTTTAGCATCGCTTGCACTTTGTTACGTCTTGAATAAGGATCTTTATGTTTTAGGAAAACGCGTTTCCGGGTTTGAGGGGGTCGAAGGTAGGATGGAGCCTGTGAATCAAGGGCAGCCTTTCCGTGTGTTGGTGGATTATGCGCACACAGAAGATGCTTTGAGGAATGCTTTAAATATGCTTCAAACCGTTACCCCTGGAAGAGTTTTGACGGTTTTTGGTTGTGGAGGTGAGCGTGATCGGGAGAAGCGTCCCAAAATGATGGCAGTGGCCCAAGCGTTATCAGATCTTGTCTGGGCAACTTCGGATAATCCTCGCTATGAGGCACAGTCTGCCATATTTGAGGATATGCGTACCGGGCTCAGTGAGGAAGCTCATGTTTCTTTTTTAGAGGACCGGAGGGATGCTATCGAGGCAGCTCTTCAGGAAGCCAAGCCGGGTGATTGTGTATTGATTGCCGGTAAGGGGCATGAAGCTTATCAAGACTGTGGAGGCTCCGTTTTACCCTTTGATGATCGGGCAGTTGCGCGAGCTTGGTTGACAGGACGAGGATATTCAGGAGGTTGAATCATTGATGATATTTGATGGACAGGACTTAGCAAGATGGGTAACGGGGCAATGGCAAGGTTCTGTAGCGGCTTCAATTCAAGGATTTTCTCATGACACACGAACGCTCAAGCCCGGTGAGTGTTTCTTGGCACTCAAGACAGAGAAGCGCGATGGGCATGTCTTTTTAAAAACTGCTCAGGAAGCTGGCGCCTCAGCCGCTTTAGTGGAGGGATGGGACCCTCAGTGTACGTTACCACAATTAAAGGTGCAAGATACATGGGAGGCGGTTCGCTCGCTTGGAGCTTCTCATCGGCAGGCTTTTCAGGGCCCTATTATTGGAGTAACAGGAAGCTGCGGTAAAACATCTACCAAGGATTTGCTCAAATTTCTATTGGGTGAGAAGCAAACCCATGCTACATATGAGAATAATAATAATATTTTGGGTGTCCCGCTGACCTTGCTTGGTTTAGATCCTAAAGAGCATAAGTTCGGTGTCATTGAGGCAGGGATTAATATGCCTCATGAGATGGACCTAATTGCTCCTATGATTGAGCCTGATGTTGCGGTTGTAACGTTAGTTGCACCGGTTCATATTGAGCATTTAGGAGATGAAGCGGGTGTTGCTCATGAAAAAGCAAAGCTCGCTGCTTCGGTTCGTGAGGGTGGCCTTTGTGCATTTCCTGAGTCATGCCTTAGGTACAAGGCTTTTCAGTCTCTAAGTGGTGATTTACACGTTCTTACCTCAGTTGCTTCAAGGGTCAACAAAACCAGTTTTTCTGGGTGTACAAGGATTTTATTTCAGGATGTTCGGTCCAAGGCGAAAAAGATCCTTGAGGTTAGCCTTGGCGAGACCCCTAAGCGCACTTTTCGCCTGCCGTATGTGAGTTCAGGTATGGTTCAAAATGCTGCCCTTGCTATTCATGTTGCATCGACTTTGGGTGTTTCAGATGAGGATATTCAGGCGCGTATAGGTTTGTGGAAACCCGGAGCTTGGCGTGGTCAGGTGTATGCCTCTAATGGGACCTACTATTATGCTGACTGTTATAATGCTAACCCCATGGCCGTCCTTGATGCACTGTCTGTTTTTGAAGATACATTCTCGGATGATACACCTAGATTGTATGTTTTAGGTGGCATGGGAGAGCTTGGCGACCTTGCAGGAACTTGGCATCAAGAGATTGGGGGTGCCCTTCATCTGCGTCCTCAAGATAGAATGTTACTGCATGGAGCATGTGCGACCGACACGCGGCTGGGTGCTTTAAAGGCGGGTAATGCATCTTCTCAAATTGATATTGTTGAAGATCGATCATTGCTTGCAGGTCCCGTGCAATCCTTCGCAGGTGCGGTTTTTTTAAAGGCAAGTAAGCCCTATAAGTTTTGGGATTTAATTCCTCAGGATGCTACTTTGGTGAATTTACTCTAATTATTATACTGAATGTTAACCTATCTTGCAGATTTTGAGCACTATTTTGGCCCTTTGCGCTTGTTTAAGTACTTAACGGTGCGCTGCGTCTTTGCTGCCATTACGGCTCTTTTTCTTAGCTTTCTCATTGCTCCATGGCTTTTAGTTCGTTTAAGGGCGCTCAAGGTTTCACAATCTTTTCGCGATGCTTCTGAAGTTCGTGAGTTAGCAGAGCTGCATCGAGGAAAGCAAAATACACCGACTATGGGCGGCCTTATGATTTACGTGGCTCTTGCTATGAGTGTTTTGCTTTGGGCTGAGCCAAATATTTATGTGCTAACAGCCTTGGTTGTTTATACGGGTCTTACTATTATAGGTTTTTGGGATGATTATTTAAAAGTTGTTAAGAAAACATCCAAGGGTCTCTCTGGAAGGAAAAAGTTGCTAGGGCAGGTGGGTGTTACGCTTTTGGCCATGGTTTTATTGTATGGAAACAGCGGTTCACATTTTTACATGAGTCAACTTTGGGTGCCTTTTTATAAAAACCCTCTTGTTTGGGAAATGCCCTTAGCGTTTATTTTTGTTTTTCTTTTTTTGGTCTTAGCAGGGTCTAGTAATGCCATTAATTTGACCGATGGGGTCGATGGGTTGGCTATTGGCTGTACCGTTACCGTTGCGCTTGTTTATGCTTTAATGGCTTATGCCGCAGGCAATATCATTGTAGCTGATTATTTGTTTATTGGTTATATTCCAGGTTCAGGGGAGCTTGCTGTTGTTTGTGCAGCTCTAGTTGGCGCCGCGCTTGCTTTTCTTTGGTATAATGCTCATCCTGCTGAAGTGTTTATGGGGGATACCGGGTCCCTTGCTCTAGGTGGCTTAATAGGTATCATTGCTTTTATGGTGCAGCAGCCGTTTACGCTGGTGATTGTGGGTGGCATTTTTGTTATTGAGGCTATTTCTGTTATTTTACAAGTGAGCTCGTTTAAACTTTTGGGAAAGCGCATCTTTCGGATGGCTCCTCTGCATCATCATTTTGAACTTAAAGACTGGCACGAGACCAAAGTAGTGATTCGCTTTTGGATTTTATCGCTTATTTTTGCCATGGCAGGCCTTAGCACACTTAAACTCCGTTAAAGCTATGGAACTTCCTTCAATCATTGAGCCTTATCGAGATCGTCCAGTGGCTATTTTGGGCTTGGGGGTGAGTGGCCATGGTGCGATGAATTTACTTCAAGCCTGTAATTTAGAGTGTCATGGTTTTGATGAGGCCAAGGATAAGCACTTTTTGGAGCAAGATGCTGGGCGCTATGGCTTGGTTGTTTACAGTCCTGGGTTCGCTCAAGATCACCCTTGGCTTGAGAGTGCTCGTAAGGCAGGTTGTTATTGCCTGGGTGAGCTTGATTTGGCTGCTCTGTTTTGGCAAAATCCTATTATTGCGGTTACCGGCACCAATGGGAAAACAACTTTAGTAAAGCTTTTAGCAGAAGCCTATGAATCTTTGGGGGTTCCTGCTGTAGCAACCGGTAATGTAGGGCATTCTTTTTCAAATGTTTGTTTAGACTATAATGAGACGGATTGTATTGCTATTTGTGAGGTCAGCTCTTATCAGGCCGAGGGTTTAAAGCACTTTTATGCAGATGCTTTGATTTGGATTAATTTTGACGAAGACCATCTGGATAGGCACCTTACGCTAGAAAACTATTTTAAAGCTAAACATGCGCTTTTGGCTACTCTGCGCCGGCCGTGCTTTATTGCAGGAAGGAGTGTGGCTCAAGCCGCGGATAAGTACAGGATTAAGCTGCCTGGCTTTTCTGAAATAGTTGATGATCAATTGCCTAAGGGTTTCTTTTTGCCTGAGGGGCCTTTTGCAAAAGAGCCCCAATTGCAAAATTATCTGATGGCCCATAAATATTGGGAACTTGAAGGGCTAGATGTAGGGCAGCTAACGCTTGTATGTCGGGATTTCTATTTGCCGCCGCACCGCTTGCAGAAGATTGCAGAGGTCGATGGCATTGCTTTTTGGGATGATTCTAAGGGAACTAATTTTTCAGCAGCCATTGCAGCTTTGAGTGTTTTCCCTGATCCTGTTCGTTGGATTGGAGGCGGGAAGGATCGAGGCGGCGATAAAACCACGTTTTTGAAATCGATTTGTCCCAAGGTAAAAAAAGCCTACCTTATCGGCGAGACGCGGTTTTTCTTAGAAGGCGAGTTAAAGTCTCTATGTATTGACTGCCAATGTTTTACGGATATTTCCTTGGCAGTGGAGGCCGCTTTTGGGGATGCTATTGCAGGGGAAAGTGTGGTTTTGAGTCCAGGTTTCGCGAGTTGGGATCAGTTTAAAAGCTACGCTGACCGTGGTATTTCCTTCAAAAATGCAGTTTTGAGTTTGAATCAATCCATAAAAATATAAAAAACTATCCTATAGAAGTCATGAACTTGTTAAAGCTATTCTCTGTTGTTGTTGCCGCGCATTTAGCTGTTGTGGGCATTCTTCTGGTTCAACCCGGCTGCCAATCCTTATCTGATGATTCATCGAGCGCCCAAGATACACAGCCTATGGGGGCGCGTGTATCTTCTTCTCATGAGCCCTATTCAGATAACATTTATACGGGTGTTAATGAAGTGGATGCTCCAGATGAAACAGCCGCACAAACTTCAACTTTGCGCCGCCCTCCGACGCGTCCCACCTGGAGTTTGAGCTCATCAAATGCTCAGGCTGAGCTAGTTGCTGATTCTAGTACAACGGAGATGGCAGTCCTTCAGCCTGTAGCCCCTGACGTGCACACAACAAGTTCCGCTTCTCAATCTTTTGCCTATACAGTACAACGCGGTGATACCCTATGGAAAATTGCTAAGCAATACGGTGTTTCTGTTAAGTCGATTGCTAGCGCAAGTGGTATTCAGGCTAATGAGTCTCTTAAGGTTGGTCAGGTTTTGCAGATTCCAGGTAGCTCAGGTCAAGCATCGATGCAAAGTTCAAGCACTCAACAAGCATCCGAGGCTCACTATACAGTACAGCGTGGTGATACTCTTTCGAGTATTTCTCATCGATATCATGTGAGTGTACGTAGTCTTAAGCAGGCTAATGGGCTCACGAGCGATCGCATACGCGTCGGCCAAACATTGAGTATTCCTGGCTCAGTTGCTAGTGCGAGCACTTCTCAAGCCTCGCAGGTTTCCACTCAATCTAATGCTAATAGCACAACCCATGAAATCCAGCGCGGGGAGACGCTCTCTGTTATTGCGACTCGTTATGGAGTTTCCGTTTCTGATCTCATGGCTTGGAATAATATTGAAGATCCTCGTCGCCTGCAAGTGGGCCAAGAGCTCGTGCTTCATGCTTCTACAAAGGTTCCAGCAAGCACATCTGAGGTAGCTGTTACTTCTAGTACAAAAAATGTAGGCGAGGGAGAGGTCGTCTCTGTTCCTGTCGTTGAAGCTGTAGAAATAGAAACTGTTGAAGAAGACGCTCTCCCAGAAGACTTTGGTGATGATAGTATTTTTGACACGAGCGATTCCGTTCCTGTGGTTCCCATTGAGTCGACACAATCTTAACATGCTTTGGGGTTAAAGCTTTATGGCTCGCGTTCAGGCACTTGCTAGCGGCTTTAGGCTAAGGCGTTCAGGGTTCTGGATACTGCTTACAGTTTTTAGTCTCACATTGCTTGGTATGATTGTCCTTTTCAGTGCAAGCCAAGCAATGGACACGGGGGGCGTTTCTGTCTTTAAGAAACAATTAGCATGGCTTGTTGTTGCCATAGTTACGGGTTGTGTTGCCGCAATGGTCCCGCTAGAGTATCTTCGCAACAAGCGCCTTATAATGCCCATTTCTGTTTTGACGGTGCTGGCCCTTATTTTGGTTTTGATTCCCGCTTTTGGTGTAGAGGTAAATGGCGCTAGGCGCTGGCTTGGGGTTGGTTTTTTCAGGTTTCAAGTTTCTGAATTCGCAAAACTCACGCTGGTTTTGATGCTTGCGTGCTATTTTTCTTTAAACCAAAGAAAGCTTAAAGAGTTCTTGGCGGGGTTTGTCTACCCTTGCATTTTGATGGGTACGGTCGCTGGCCTCATTCTCCTTGAGCCCGACTTTGGCACTGCATTTTTGTGTGGGCTCGTCGGGGTGACGCTCCTTTTTATGGCAGGCTCTCGTCTTTTGTACCTATTGCCTTCTACGATGATGGCTCTAATTGTTTTTGGCGTGGCCATTTTTTTTGACCCTGTTCGCCTAAAGCGGATTACATCTTTTATGGATGTAGAGGGTAACAAGAGTGATGGAGCCTATCAGCTTTGGCAGGGTATTTTAGCTTTTGGTGCAGGCGGTCTTGATGGTGTTGGTTTAGGGCACGGCAGGCAACAACTCGCCTTTCTTCCGGAAGCTCATACGGATTTCATCTTTCCTATCATTGGCGAAGAGCTTGGGCTCTTCTTCACGATAGGGGTCGTTTTTCTTTTCTTATTTATTTTTATTGTTGGCATTTTAAATATGCGCTATGCGCCCACACTTCATGAGTTTACGATAGCCTCAGGTTCTTTATTTTTCTTAACTTACCAAGCGTTGATTAACGTTGGCGTTGTCACTGGCTGTCTGCCCACGAAGGGAATGTCTTTACCATTCATTAGTTACGGTGGGTCCAATTTAATTGTCATGTATGCCTTCGTAGGGCTTCTTTTGAATTGCTTTCGCAGCTGGGCAAAGCTGCCTTTAGAAAAGAGACGAGATTTATGAGTACCTTTGTTATCACGTGTGGGGGGACAGGGGGGCACTTAGCCCCTGGGGTAGCTTTGGCTCGGCGCTTGATCTCTAAAGGACATACTTGCTACTTGGTCATTAGCGAAAAAAAGATCGATGCTCGCCTGGTCGAAAAGTACCCAGATCTTCATTTTGTAAAAGTGCCTGGTGTCGGCTTTTCATTTAAGCCCTGGAAGATGATTCCCTGCCTTTTTCAACAATTACGGTCTTTTATTTTTTCTCTAAGTTTTTTAAGGGGCATTAAGCCTGATCTCATCGTTGGATTTGGTGGTTTTGTAACGGTGGGGATGGTTTTTGCTGGGTTTACGCTGGGCTATCGCATTGTACTCCATGAGGCGAATCGCCGTCCCGGAAAAGCGATCTTACTTTTGAGTGGGTTTGCCAGCCGCATTTATTTGCCTGAGGGTATTGTGCTTAAGGGAATTCCTCCACAGACGGTGCGACATTTTGGCTATCCCGTTCGAGAAGAGGTTTGTCGCATGCCCAAGGAGGAGGCGCGCAGAAAGCTCGGCCTGAATCCCTATGGCAAAGTGCTGCTTGTTTTCGGGGGGAGCCAAGGGGCCGATGTTTTAACCCAATGGGTCCAAGATCATTTCGAAATTTTAGGCAAAGAGGGGGTGAGTGTTTATTGTATTACAGGTTTAAGGGACAAGGTTCCGCAGTCTATAGAGGTTACTAATGATAAGGGGGAGGTTATTGCACGCGCTTCTTTTGTTCCTTTTTCTGATGATATCGCTGCAGTTCTTTCAGCTGCAGATCTTGCCGTCTCTCGTGCTGGGGCGGGGAGTATTGCAGAGTTTATTCGCTGCACATTACCTTCCATTTTAGTGCCATACCCACATGCGACGAACCACCACCAAGAAGCCAACGCTACTTTTTTAGAGCAGCAGGGTGGCGCAATTGTTGTCGATGAGTCTAAGCTAGATACCCTGCTTAATGAAGTTCATGATGCCCTCTTTAGTGATTGGTTGCTCGATCGTTTTCGGAGCAATCTCGATCGTTTGGATCGTCACAATAGCCTGAAGCTAATCGTTAAAGATCTCCAAAGATTAGCCAAGCGTGAAGACGGGCTAGCCCAAAGAAAACAAAAAGTCACATGAGTGCTAAGCCTCAAGAGACGGTTTTACTTGTGGGTGTGGGTGGTATGGGTATGGCGCCCCTTGCGATTTACTTAGCTCAGCAGGGTAAGCATGTCTATGGCTATGATGATGCTATAAACCCTGCAGCGCAGGCTTTGCTCAGTGCAGCAGGTGTTGAGCTTCTTAGCACCGAGGCGTTTCCTGTAACCGTTCAGCAGGTGGTTGTCTCCAGTGCTATTGAGCCGACTCACCCCTGCTATCTGTTGGCACAAGAGAGGGGTCTTCCTGTAGTGTCTCGAGGCATCTATTTGTCCGAGCTCAGTTTCCACACAAGGTTAATCGCTATTGTTGGAAGCCACGGCAAGACGACGACGGCCTCCATGCTAGTTTCAGCGCTTGATTCCATCGGCTTTCCTTTTGATTACATTCTTGGAGGCTTCTATCGAGAAGGAGGTGGGCTGCCTGCTCGCTTCACTTCATCGGAGTACTTGGTTGCTGAAGTTGATGAGAGTGACGGGTCGATCGAAACCTTTAGCCCTGAGGTCACCCTAGCTTTAAATTTTGATTGGGATCACGTAGCTCGCTATCCTTCTGAGGGGGATTTGGAGAATGCTTTCAAGTCTATCTTCTCTAAAACAAAGTCAAAGATTATTTACTGGGGAGACGATGCGAAGCTTACATCTTTCCTTGAAGCTGCATCTTGCCAAACAATCTCTTTTAGAAGTGGTGGAGCGTATTCTTTGAGCTCTGAATCCGTTGATTTCTTTCGCCAGGAGTTGATTCTAAGCGGGCAATTCCCAGCTTGTAAAATGGCTTTGCCTGTTGGGGGTCACTACAACGCACGCAATGCCCTAGCTGCTTTAACGGTCGTTGCTGAGTTAGGAGAGCCTGTGGATAATGTCTCTATGGATGGCTATGTGGGTGTCCGCAGACGGCAGGACTTACTCTACAATCAAAAAGATTTTTGGGTCTTTGCGGACTATGCTCACCATCCAACTGAGATTGAGGCTTTGCTTGCTCAGGTTCGTTCGAGTTTCCCCGGTCACTTAGTCACCGCTGTTTTTGAGCCACACAGATACACGCGCACGCAGCATTTAGCGCCTGCTTTTGCTGCTGCTTTAAAGGCTGCAGACAGGGTTCATTTGTTGCCGGTTTATGCCGCATCAGAGCATGCATCGAGTTCCGGAGAGAGTGACGCAATCCTGCGTGCATGGGCTGGCGATACCTTTCAGGTTACTTTGTGGGGCAAGGATGACTTAGATGCATTAAGGCAGTCCTTAGTCTCTCTGGATCAAAAAAAACCGCATGTACTTCTTTTTGTGGGTGCCGGCAGTATCGACCATTTTGCCTCCCGCTGTTTTGATGCAGATCTACCTAAGCAGCTTGGCTCTCAGTTGAGCCAGGTTACTTTGTTAACTCAAAATGAGCCGCTTGCCAAGAAGACAACGCTGCGCGTAGGTGGTGTTGCTCGATACTACGCAGAGCCCGCCAATGTTGAAGATTTACAATCTTTGCTCGCCTCTGCTTCTCTTTGCAATATCCCGGTTTTTCTCCTTGGCCGGGGGTCTAATGTCATCATTGCCGATGAAGGGTTTTCTGGGCTCGTGCTCCGGTTAAATCACCCCAACTGGCGTTCCATTGAGGCTTTAGGCTCAGGTCGTTTTCGGGTGGGTGCAGGCACTCGCTTAAAAGAGCTTTGCGGAATAGCCTGTAAAGAGGGTTATGGTGGGTTTGAGTTTTTAGAAGGGATCCCTGGCTCTTTAGGGGGTGCCTTGAGGATGAATGCAGGCGCTATGGGTGGCTGGATGTTTGATATTGTGGAATCCATTGAGTGGGTTACGGCCAAGGGGGAGTTTCGCCAAGACGCTAAGGAGGCTTTTCATGTTTCCTACCGTAAGTGCGAAGAGTTGCTAAGTGGCTTTGCTGTCAGTGCCATTGTGCGTGCTCCTGAAGTGTCGACACAAGAGCAAGTTGCCAGCAAAATTAAAGCATTTGCAGCATTGCGCAAAGAATCCCAGCCTCGAGACCCTAGTGCTGGCTGTATGTTTAAGAATCCTCCGAATGGTTTTGCAGGCAAGCTTGTCGATGAGCTCGGTCTCAAGGGGTTTTCTTGCGGTGATGCTGAAGTCTCTTCTGTTCATGGCAATTTTATCATCAACCGTGGTAGGGCAAGATGCTCAGACGTCCTCAGTTTGGTTCGGCATGTTCATCAGGCCGTTCACAAGCGCTATGGAATCACTTTAGAGCCAGAAGTACTCCTTCTTGGCAAGCAGTGGGAGGATGTTCTTCATGGATGAAGCTCCTATGGTTCTGGTATTGAGCGGGGGCCTCTCTAACGAGCGAGAAGTATCGCTAATCTCAGGAGCGGAGATGGCTAAGGCCCTGAGTGTTCATTTTCCTGTCGAGCAGCATATTTTGAATGCCCATAGCCTTCCAGAATGGATTGATTCGGATCGTTATGTTGTTTTTCCTGCGCTTCATGGTGAGTTTGGTGAAGATGGTGTTTTGCAAGAGATGCTCGAAGTAAGAGGCATCCATTACTCTGGCAGTGATTCAGCATCCAGTGCACTTTGCATGGACAAGGTCGCATCCAAGGCCTTGGTAGAAAAAGCGGGTGTTCGTACATCTCGAGATGTTCATTTTACTTCCTGTCCATCGCTTAACGAGCTTGACCGCATTATTGCAGAGGCGGGCCCATCGATCGTTATTAAGCCTACCAATCAGGGGAGTAGCTGCGGTGTTTCATTTGTTGATAGTAGAGATGCTCTTAGTCGGGCGGTTGAGGCTTTGCATGATGGGCCCTGGATGTTTGAAGAGCGCATTTATGGCCGAGAATTTTCTGTTGGAGTTCTTGCAGGTAAAGCGCTTGGTGTTGTCGAAATCGTCCCTCGAGATGGGTCTTATGATTATAAACATAAATACACCCCTGGGACGACAGATTACATTTTTCCTGCAAAGATCGACCTATCTTTAGAGCAAGAGATGAAGCGATTTGCTGAAATTTCCTTTCGTGTATGTGCCTGTAGAGATTTTGCCCGTGTTGACTTGATGGCTACTGAGAACGAAGCCTATTTCCTTGAGATAAACACGATTCCTGGGTTAACACCTACGAGTCTACTCCCTAAGTCTGCTCGTTGTCATGGGATGGATTTTACTGCCTTAGCACAACTTATGGTTGAGCCTGCAATACAACGTTTTTATAGTAGAGCCTCTTCGGTCAAAGCATTTTTATAATGGAACAATACTCTCATGTCTAGGGCTCAACGAAAATCGCGCACAGGGGCTGCGGCATCTTGGAAGGCCATTAAGCAGACAAGGCGCAAGCGCGCGACAACCTTTAAGGCGCGTTTGAGGCGCCTAAAGACCCTCGCTAAAGTTTCTGCTTTCTTGGCCATGGTTGCTGTTGTTGCCCTGATTGTTTTTGGGTCTTTTCTTCTTATCAAGACAGCTACGGATCGCTTTTATATTTCAGGTCCTTCAGAGTCTCTTCAAAAAATCGCATTTCATACCAATGGTGTATTGAATGATGTGTGGCTAAGGTCTCAGTTTAACCCTAAAAGAACAACGAGCCTCATGGATGTTGATATTTTGAGGCTCAAGGCAAAGTTAGAATCTGAAGGGCAAGTTCGACAGGCTAAAATAGAACGCCAGTTTCCTGCAACCTTAGCCATTACTCTTTCAGAATATCAACCGGTTGCTAAGGTCGCTGTGCGCACCAAAAAAAGAAAAGTACGCCAGTATTTGGTGTCTGCTGAAGGCATTGTTTATGAGGGTTTAGGCTATCCTCAGCCCGTTTTGGATGCCATCCCTTTTCTAGAGGGCGTTGCCCTGCACAAAACGAAGAACGGCTATCGTCCCATTCGGGGGATGGATGCGCTCTCAGATCTCTTAGAGCGCGCAAGGCGGGATAAGCCTAATCTATATTCAAACTGGAAAGTCGCCTCATTCCGGAATTTCTCAGGAGACCCTGATGAAGTGGGAGCTACCATCGTTATTAAGACTCAAAATGTGGGCCAGGTTGTCTTTTCCCCCAATAATTTTGAAGAGCAGCTCGACCGCTTAGATTATATCGTGCATTACGTTCAAGAACAAAATATTCGCTCTGTTCAAAAGATTGATTTAACCTTAGACGATCATGCTGCGGTGCAGATTGCCGTTCGTGACAGCAAAAAAAGACGATTTTGATTTATGATGAGTACAAGCAAGATTGTAGGGGCCGTTGAAATCGGAACTGCAAAAATAACAGTCCTCGTGGGCGAGGTGCTTGAGGGGCAAAGCTTAAATATTATCGGACTAGGTGAGGCTCCCTCTCAAGGTGTGCAAAAAGGCGTTGTTGTTGACTTTAAGGTCGCTAGCAAGCTTGTTCACGACGCTCTTGCGCGCGCCGAAAAGGCTGCAGGGGCCAGTATTGATGCCGTTTATATTTCTCAGTCAGGCAGCCACTTGAATGGCTTTTTTCATACTTCTACGGTGAATGTAAGCTCTTCTACAGGAACTGTTTATGATTCTGATGTCGAGCGTGCTGTCAAAGAGGCCAAGGCAAAAGAGCTTCCTGATGATCGCGTTTATCTTCACCACATTCACAACGGCTACACCCTCGATGGAAGGCCTGTTGTTGAGCCCGTTGGTATGCAGGGCGAAAAGTTGTCCCTCTCTTATTGGTCTATCCACGGAGATATCCAACAGGTCCGCGATAACATTCATGTCATCAATGCTTTTGGCTTAACCGTTGAGGAAGCCATTGTTTCAAGCCTCGCTTCAGGCTTGATGGTCACAACAGATGCCGAGCGCGAGCATGGTGTTTTGGTTATCGATTTTGGTGCTGGAACCACCGATTATGTATTATATCAGGGTGGTTTTGTTCGCGCATCGGGGTCCATCCCTGTGGGCGGGGATCATATCACAAACGACTTAAGTTTAGGTCTTCGTATCTCTCAAAAACAAGCCGAGAGTCTCAAGATTGAATTTGGCAAAGCCCGGCTTGAGTCTGCAGATGAAGAAGAAAAAGTATGGCTGATTGGTGACAAGATGATTGGCGACCGTCATTTACCCAAAGCCGCTTTAGTCAAGATTATCGAAGCCCGCGCTCAAGAGCTAGTAGGCATTATTTTTCAGCAGCTTAAGCGTGTTTATGAGCCCAAAAGCATCCCAGCAGGGATCATTATGACGGGAGGAGCGAGCCTACTTCCTTCGCTTGGTAATCTTGTCGAAAGCACTTTTCATCAAGAAGTTAAGATGGGTATTACCCCCTCCTGGGTGCGCGAAGACTTGGCGAGTCCAGCTTATAGTACCGCGCTTGGCTTGCTTCATTTTGCATTAACGGGCCAGGCCATGCAAGTGCCAAGGTCCTCTGGCCGATCGAGGCTTTGGGGGCGTGTTGCCAAAATTTTTAACTAACCATGATGATGAGTGAAAATCACGATTCGGTTAAGTCTTCTGTGACGATGCAGTTAGTTGGTCTGGGAGGTGCAGGCTCAAATGCTATAGCCCATTTACATTCCTGTGGGGCCTTATCCTCTGTATCGAAGATCGCTTTAGATACGGACAAAAAAGCTTTGGATGCTCTCGATGTTCCTACCAAACATTGCATGGGTGCTTCTCTATTGCGCGGGCTCAGTTCGGGAGGCTCTGTTGAGTTAGGGCAAAAAGCCCTTGAGGCTGATGATGATGCAGTTCGCGCTTTGCTTGGCAGTTCAGATTTCACTTGTTTGCTTGTTGGCCTTGGCGGTGGCACGGGGGGTGGTGCCGGGCCTGCGGTTGCTAAAATGCTTGCAGAAAATGGCTCTTTGTTAATCGCTTTTGCGATACTGCCTTTTTCTTTTGAGGGTGCAAAGCGCCAAAAAGAAGCTCAAGAAAGTTTGGCTTTGCTCGAGCACCACTGTGACGCTGTTATCAGTTTGCCTAACAGCATTTTGTTGCAACAAATGGAAGAGTCGGTTTCTGCAACCGAGGCTTTTGCTGCCGCTAATCTGTGGTTTGAGCGAGCAATCATTTCCCTCCATACATTGCTGTATTTTCCGGGGCTTGTGAATGCAGACTTTTCGCACCTTCAGGCTCTATTTTCAGCGAGCTCTGGTAAGACGCTTTTTGCACTCGGCCGCGGCGCGGGTGATCATTGCTTGGAGCAGGCTCTCCAAGATTTAATGCTTTGTCCGCTAAGGCACATCCCGGATGCCTTGGAGCGTGCCGGCTCTTTGCTCGTTAGTGTTGTTGCAAGTCCAGACTTGGATATGAATGCTATCAATGAGCTGATTGCCTCGGTTGCCAATACCTTTTCTAGTAAAGATCAAACCGTCGTTAATCTTTATTTAGACGATAGCTTGAGCTCATCGATTGACGTTTGTGTTATCGGTGTGACCTCACCGGTTAAGACTTCCGGAGCTCCTCGCATGACAAGTTCTGTATCTTCTGCGATTAATCGGGCAGAGCCTCCGAGCGAAGAAGAAGACTTCTCCCAAAAGAAGAAAAAGCGAAAGGGCTTGCTGAGCTCGATTGCGCGCTCCCAGGAAGAGTTTGATTTTGTCGAAGAATCTTTGGATGCACGTGGCTACTTTGAAAAGACAGACAAAAATCTTTTTGAAGGAGAAGATCTTGATGTGCCCACTTATTTGCGCAAGGGCATTAAGGTCAACTTGCGTTAGCCATTAGTCTCGTTCTTGGTTGAGCCAGGCAACCGCTGTTGTTGCGGCGATGGCAACGGCCATCAAGATAAGACCAAAGCCCATGGCACGATGACTTTCGCCGGCTTCTACAGAGAAGAAAATAGCGATGGGTGTTGTTTGGGTCACCCCTGGGATATTGCCGGCTACCATGAGGGTCGCGCCAAATTCCCCCAAAGCTCGAGTGAATGCGAGAATCGTCCCTATGGCGATCCCGGGCCAGGCCAGGGGGATGAGGACTTTGCAGAGGATGTGCCATTCGGATAGGCCAAATATTCTGGCAACATCGATCAGCTCACTATCGACTTGTTGGAAAGCCGCACGCGTTACTTGGTACATGAGCGGGAAGGCAACGACGGTTGCAACAACCACGTTGCCAGCCCATGTAAAGACGATTGAAAGATCTGCCTCTGCAAGAAGTGCCCCGATGGGCGTGTGACGACCGAGAACCGAGAGCAGCAAGAGCCCAAGTACTGTTGAGGGGAGCGCTGCAGGCAGTAGGATGAGCATATCCAAAAGATCGAAGACATGATGATTGCGCGACCACCGCCACCGGGCTGCACAGATACCCAGAACAAAAGCAATCACCGTGGCGGCGATGGCTGTTTTCAGAGATATCCATAATGGGGCGAAGTCCATGGAGTTGTGACAGTTATCGGTTGTATCCTAAGCAACTTGCAGCGATGTAGCAAGGTGCAAGCTGCGGTGATCGTTTATTTTTAATTGTTTGTGCTACCTGGTTTGACAGCGGGGATTTTTTGGAGAGATTCTGGCAATTTATCTGGCTCGTAAGTGGGAAAGGAGAGCTCTAAAAGGGATACACAGGGGACTTCAAAGGAGGTCTTTCCTTCGCTCCTGTCGACAAGGACGCCTACGGCAACAGGAATTCCTTGGTTTTCTTGGATGATATTGAGGGCTTCGCGTACGCGGCCACCTCGAGTGATGACATCTTCGATGACGAGGATGCGCTCGCCGGGTTCGATCTTAAAGCCGCGCCTTAAAGCTAGCTTATCATTTTCTTTTTCAGCAAAGATGAAACGCTTGCCCGCTTGCCTAGCGACTTCTTGCCCGATGACGAGCCCGCCCATGGCTGGTGCTAGAACGGTTGTGTACTCGAGCTTGCCCAGCTTTTGGAGGAGTAGTTCAGCGAGTCGGGTGATTTTATCCATGTGCTGACCCACTTGGGCACACTGGAAGTAATGTTCGCTATGCAGTCCTGAGCGCAAGATAAAGTGACCAGAAAGGAGGGCATGGGCACTTTTGAAGATATCGACAACTTCATTTTGTTCTGTTGACATAAGCGGGCATTGTAGATGCTTGAACACTTTGTTCCAGCAAAATTTAGTAATAACTGGCTGTCCTTAGTTTGATTAAAAAGAACTTATGCTCAAAGCTCACTATTTTCTAGCAAGGTGAGGATAGACTTTTTCACGGAGCTCTGTATCGCGGATGCGCTCTTGAGCGAGCTGGTAAGAGACGTACTT
>MDTA01226954.1_pt1 | contig 27261 bp, 31 predicted proteins | sample 811151 | NCBI WGS metagenome assembly MDTA01 (sample SAMN05326648, study PRJNA326480) | marine metagenome | isolation source: seawater | place: Indian Ocean: South | collected 2010 | reverse complement strand
TTACCCACTAGGTTATGTATTTGGTTACCTAACAGGTGGAATTGACGCTAACTCACTTAACGTTATTTACAACTTAGCAGACTTTGTTAATAAGATCGCATTCGGTGTTATAATTTGGTCTTGCGCAGTTGCTAACTCTAGCAGAAGAGCTTAATTCTAAAGAGTTAAAACTTTTAAATAGGGCAAGTATTAATTTACTTGCCCTATTTTTTTTTGTGCTTATATAAACTTAATGGCAAAGATTACATATATTGAAAATTCCGGAAAATCCCATGTTGTTGAAGTTGATAATGGACTTACAGTAATGGAGGGAGCAGTTCAAAATAATATACCTGGAATTGATGCTGATTGTGGAGGTGGAATGGCATGTGCTACTTGCCACGTTTATGTCAAAGAAGAATGGTTTAATAGAATTAATAAAAAAACAGAAGGTGAAGATGACATGCTCGACCAAGCTTATGAACCAAAAAAAAATAGTAGACTTAGCTGTCAAATACAAGTCACAGATGAGATTGATGGATTAGAAGTGCACCTTCCAGAAAAGCAAACTTAATGATTAAAACAGATGCATTAATAATTGGAGCAGGACCAACTGGATTGTTTACAGCTCATCAATTAAAATTAATCGGACTTAATTGTGAAGTAGTCGATAACCTTGATAAAATTGGAGGTCAATGTATTGAGCTTTATCCAGACAAGCCAATATACGATATTCCAGCAATTCCTGAATGTACAGGAGAAGAGCTCACTAATAATTTAATAAAACAATTAAAACCTTTTAAAATTAATTTTCATTTAAATGAGAGAGTTGACGAAGTAAAAAAAATTAAAGATTTTTGGGAAGTAAAAACAAACAAAGGTACAAAATTTAGCACACCAAATATTATTATAGCTGGTGGCGTAGGTTCATTTGAACCAAGGAAATTTTCACCAAAAGAATGTGAAAAGTATGAAAATAAATCAATATTTTATTCAATAAAAGATAAAAAAATTTTTAAAGATAAAACAGTTTCAATTTTTGGTGGTGGAGATAGTGCTTTAGATTGGGCTATAGAACTATCAAACACATCTAGTATAAATTTAATTCATAGAAGAGATGAATTTAGAGCAGCAAAGTCCAGTGTAGATAAGCTGCATAACTTAGTTAAAGACGGAAAAATAAATTTATACACTAAATATCAACTTAAATCAGTCAAAGGCAAAGATAAAATTGAAAGTATTGATATTGAACATGATAACAAACAAATTAAAAATCTTAAAACTGATTATGCTCTTGGTTTCTTTGGTTTAATAATGCAATTAGGACCAATAGCAAATTGGGGGCTGAACCTGGATAAAAAAACTATAAAGGTCGATACAGAGAAATTTGAAACAAACCAAAAGGGTATCTATGCCGTTGGAGACATATGTAATTACCCAGGTAAATTAAAATTAATTTTATCAGGTTTTCATGAGGGCGCATTGGCTGCGAGAGCTTGTTTTAAACTAGCAAGACCTAATGAAAAGTATAGATTTGAATTTACTACAACTTCTAAAAGTTTGAAAAATAGATTGGGAGTTAAGAGTGATTGAGTTATTTACCGCTGATACTCCAAACGGTAAAAAAATATCTATAATGCTTGAAGAAATTAACTTTCGATTCAAAATTGTCAATATAGATATGAGCAAGGGAGATCAATTTAAGCCAGAATTTAAAAAAATCAGTCCTTTCAATAAAATTCCAGTTATTATTGATCGTAAAAATGAAAACGAAACTATTTTTGAGTCTGGGGCAATTTTGATTTATTTAGGAGAAAGAAGTAATAAATTTTATGATAGTAAGGATAGACTTAAAATCAACCAGTGGCTAATGGCACAAATGGGTTTGATTGGTCCTTTGATAGGCCAACATCATCAGTTTCATCATTTTAATCCAGGCAAAAGCCAATTTGGAGAAGAAAGATATTTTAAAATAACAAAAAAATTATACGAAGACCTTGATAAAAGGTTGGCAATTTCAAAATACTTGGCTGGTGAAAATTATACAATTGCCGATATTGCAACATGGCCCTGGATAGCTAGACACCAATGGCATGATATCGGTCTAAAAAATTACAAAAATTTAACAAGATGGTATTTAGATATTTCAAATCGTGAGGCAGTAATTAAAGGATATGATTTAATGAAAAATGGTTCTTCTATACCTATGCCTTAATCATCAGCATAAACTTTTTCGTCTTTTTCATGTTTTTCTTGAGCAGCAATACATAGTGTTGCAACCGGTCTAGCCATCAATCTTTTAAGTCCAATGGGTTCAGCAGTTTCTTCACAGAAACCATAAGTTCCGTCTTTTATTCTTTTTAAAGCAGAGTCAATTTTAGATATTAATTTTATTTGTCTATTTATTGCACGCATCTCAACATTTTTTTCAGTGTAAGAGCTAGCTTGATCAACAATATCTGCTGATGTGCTATTATCGTCCAATGAACTATTATATAGAGCTTCATTATTTGTTCTGACCAAATCTTTTTTCCATTCTAAAAGTTTATTTTTAAAAAAAACTTTATGTTTTTCGCACATATATTTTTCTGATTCTTTAGGTATGTAGGTTTTTGATATCTTGACCATATACAATGATTTTTGCGTCCGGAGTATATTCAGCAATTAGATGGTGTCAATAGAGGTTTAATTGTATAAATACATGTATATGCTCAATTATAAAAAAAATATAAATAAATTATTTGTAATTTTTTTATCAGCCCACTTAACAATTTGGACGTTAGTTCCGAGCTTAACAAATAATAATTTACCATTAGATACTATAGAGGCATTAGCTTGGGGTAGTAATTTGGATTGGGGTTTTCAAAAACATCCCCCAATGAGTGCTTTATTTTTAGAATTTTTTTACTTAGTTTTTGGCTCACAAGACTGGGCTTATTATTTATTAAGTCAGATATTTATCATATTTTCTTTTTATATTATTTTTAAACTTGGTTGTGAACTTTTAAATAGTAAGATATTAAGTTTTTTTTCAATTTTATTATTAGAAGGTATTTTTTTTTATAATTTTACAACACCCGAATTTAATGTAAATGTATGCCAATTACCTTTTTGGTCTTTAACAGTTTATTACGCTTGGAAAATATTTGATAAAAAAAATATAGAATTAAAGGACTATGTTTTATTTGGTGTATTTGCTGCCATTGGATTTTTATCAAAGTATTTGTTTATATATTTAATAGCATCTATTTATTTATTATTTTTTTATTTAATTTTTGTTAAGAAAGAAAGAAAATTTGATTTTAAGTATATTATTTCCTTAGAGGTTTTTATTGTATTATTAGTTCCTCATTTAATTTGGTTATATAATAATGATTTTATTACCATAACATATGGCTTAGCTAGAAGTGGTATAGAAAATCAAAGTATTATAAATCATATAAAATTTCCGTTCATCTTTTTATTAAAGCAAGTAGGAATAATTATACCTTTTTTATTTTTAGGATTTACACTTATCAAAAAATTTAAATTTAAATTAGATTTTAAAGACAAAAAATTTATATTTCTAACAACAATTAACTTATTGCCAATTATTTTAATCTTTTTAACTTCAGTTATTATGGGTGCAAAAATTAGAACAATGTGGATGACACCTTTTTTTTTATTCTTTGGCACCTTGTTAATCTATATTTTTCAGAATCAAATAAATATTGATAAAATTAAAAATTTCTTAATTGGCTTTTTGATTTTATTTTTTTTATCTCCAATTACTTACGCATACATATCAATTTTAAAAACAGACAAAAGAACAGATTATGAAGGCAAGAGAATAGCATCGGATATACAAAAAAAATGGAATGATTCATTTTCAGAACCAATAAATGTAGTACTAGGTAGTGAATGGATAGCCGGAAATTTATCCTATCATCTAAAATCTAGGCCTATTTGGGATGGAGAGGTGGATAAAAATAAGCTAGAAAGTTATAATAAGTTTATTTGTATGAATAACATTTGTATAGGAAATAAATGAACGAATTTTTAAATACCAAGTCTAAAAAAATACTATTTATAATTGTTATAATTGTAATTATAGAACTTTCTGGTCATGGAATTTTTGCATCCTTATTCAGGTTTCTTAATTCATTGAATTAGAACTATGAAAATAAAAATTCTGATACCGATATATAATGATTGGCAATCGGTTAATAAACTTTTAGAAAATATAAATGATGTAGTTTTAAGTTTACCGCATAAATTTTCTGTAATTATTGTAAATGATGCCTCTACGGAAAAAAGACCAGAAATATCTTTAAAGTTAGATAGTTTAAAATCAATTAAAATAATTAATATAAAAAACAATCAGGGGCACACCAGATGTATTGCTACCGGACTTAAATATATTTATGAAAAAGAGGACTTTGACTATGTTATTCCAATGGATGGAGATGGAGAAGACAGACCTGAAGAAATAAAAGAATTTTTAAATTGGTTACCCATGAATTCAGGATTTGTTGAAAAGGCAATTGTTGGGGAAAGAGTTAAAAGATCAGAAAATTTATTTTTTAAAATTTGCTATCAAATTCATAAACTGATGACTTTATTTTTTACTGGTAAATCTATTAAATATGGTAACTTTACTTGTTTACCAAAAAGTACAGTACAGAGAATGGTTAAAGAAAAGGGGACCTGGAATAGTTTCTCAGGCTCATTATACAAAACAGAAAAAGGTGACTTGTTATCAGTACCTTCTAAAAGAGGTAACAGGTATTTTGGACCATCTAAAATGAGTTTTAAAAGTCTAATTTTTCACTCCTTATCAATTATAAGTGTTTTTAAAATAACTGTTTTAATTAGATCTATATTATTTTTATTAGTTTATATTTTTTTAATTTACCAAAAAATTTCAATTATTATGTTTATACCGGTACTACCAGTTTTGGCTTTGATCTTTGCTGTGTTTATAATTTCTGAAAGAGAAAATTTAAGTGAATTAAGTAATTGTTTAACAAATATTAACGATATCCAGAATTTAAAGTAATGAATCAATATTTTTTAATAATTATTCTATTTTTATTATTTTCCCAACCATCTTTTTCAGAGGTAAAAAAATTTAAAGATATAAAAGGTTTCAAAAAACAAAATATTTCTATGGCCTTGAAGAAAGTTAATAGAATTAAACAAGTGAAAAAATCTGATGGATATCCAGTTTATGAAGGAAGCACGAGCATACAAGTTACTGTAAATCGAGAGGACGCAGGCTGCGGAAAGGGCAAGGCCGAGAAACTTCAGATTAAGTGTGACGGAAAAGGAAACCGAAGCAGGCAAGAAATTCATTTAGGTGAAATAAGATTAAAAAATAAGGAACATATTTATGAATATGCAATTTATTTTGATGAAAATTACGAAAGTCTCGAAAAAGGTGCTGTAGTTGTTATTGGTCAAATGCACACGGACAACAAAGCCAAAGGCTGCCATAACTGTTGTCACTTTTGGGCACAAGACACAAAGTATAAGGGAGAAAATTATTATACCTGGGTAAGTAAAGCAGCTTACTCATCGGATCCTGTAATACTTGGCAAAATTGATGACTTAAAAGGAAAATGGACTCATCTTAAATTTCATGTTTTATGGAAATTAGACGAAACAGGAAGATTTACAATCTATAAAGACAACAAGTTAGTTGCCGATCTTAAAAATATAAAAACCTTAGCTGACACATGCACAGGGGGTTATATGAAAATGGGAATATATAGGCATAGAACAATAGGTTATTGGAATTCTGACTGGGAAAGCCTGCAGGATCAAAGAATTTATTTAGACAGTATTATTTTTAGAAAACCTAAAAAAGATGAGAAGTTTAAGAACAATCTAAGCCTATCTATTAATACTTCAATAACCACATCAAACACTAATTAAAATTTAAGTAGCTTTTATTTTTGGTAATGAATAAAAGTCTGCGGTGTCAATTTTAGATGAATGTTCTCTTCTCATATTCCATTTTTTATAAATACCCGCACTAGCAAGACTTAAAGTAGATTTCCCGTAACGATAATTGGTTTTATCAATTGATTTCATTAATTTATTTATTTTTTCGTCTTTTTCTGAGGAGAATAAATTTTTTTTACCATTTTCATTTGATAATCCAGTCAGCATGATGCCTGCTTTTTGATATCGGTAACCATGTTTGAAAATATCTTCTAATATTAAAACTGCAGCCTTAACTATTTCAATGCTATTATTTGTTGCAATTGGAAAATCAATTGTTTTTGAATTTGAATAATACCCAAAGTTTCTTTGAAAAGGACTTGTTCTAATAAAAATAGTTATGGATTTTGCAACTAAAGATTCCGACCTAATTTTTTCAGAAGCATTTAAACAGTAGCTTGCGACTGCTTCTTTTAGCTCTTCAAAATTTTCGACTCTTTTCCCAAATGAACGAGATACAACACAACTTTTTCTTTTTGAAGAAGCTATTTCTAAATCAATACAAGGTATACCCCTAAGTTCCATTGCTGTTCTCGAGCTTAGAACGTTTGAGCATTTTTTGATCCATGCGTTTGATTTATTTTTCAATTGCTTAGCATTATAAATTCCGTTTTTTTGATAAAACTTAGTTAATTGCTTACCGACCCCCCATACATCACTTATATTAATTTTTTCTAAAATTGGATCCAAATTTTCAATATCTATTAAACTTGTTACACCTGATTGTTTTTTTTTTTGCGATATGATTAGCAATTTTACTAAGAGTTTTTGTTTTCGCGATTCCAATACTTGTTGGTATACCTGTCCATTGCAATATAGTACTTCTAATTTCTTTACCAACACTTTCAATTTCATCATCTGTAAAATTTGATAAATCCATAAATGCCTCATCAATAGAGTATACTTCTATTTCAGAATTAAATCTTTTAAGAGTTCTCATTACTCTTCTAGATAAATCACCGTATAAAGAATAATTTGAAGAAAAAACTTGAACATTATTTTTTATGATAATATTTTTTGCTTTAAAATAAGGTTCCCCCATTTTAATTCCTAGTGCTTTTGCTTCATTGGATCTCGAAATTATACAGCCATCATTATTTGATAAAACTACAACAGGCTTTTTTCTTATTTTAGGGTTAAAAAGTCTTTCACAAGAAACATAAAAAGAATTACAATCAATTAGTGCTATTTTTTTAGTATACCGAATGTATGACATAAGTTACAACTCCCCAAATAAAAATATCTTCTTCTTCATTTATTAAAATTCTATCTATAAAATTTTTTGATCCCGAAGTTAAAAACTTTTTATTCTTTTCTTGAACAAAGCTTTTAACTACTAATTCGTCATGAACGTTTGCAATTACAGTTGAAAAATTTTTGGGTGCTAGACTTTTATCGACAACTAATATATCTCCATCATTAATACCTGCATCAGTCATTGATTTACCCTGAACTCTAATTACAAAAGTTGCTGGAACATTTTTAATTAAGTGAACATTTAGATCTATATCTTCTTCTATATAGTCTGTTGCTGGAGATGGAAAACCTGCCCCAGCTTTATGTAAATAATAAGGTATAGTTAATTTCATAAATGTTCTTATTTTGTTCTTATTAATTAATACCTTAATTATTTCATATAGTCAAATAAGTTGTATTTTGAGTCTGAAATTGAATCAAAAAGGAATCAAAACGTGAACATTCAAAACTATATTTCGTTACATTGTGGATAACTTCAACTAAAGATAGTCTTAAAAATATGAAAAAAAAATTAACATGCCACTGTAAAGCGATAGAGATTGAAGTGAATCTTCAAACTGGTTTAGAAAAATTGATGAGATGTAATTGCTCAATTTGTAAAAAAAAAGGAACAATTATGACTGCTGTTGATTTAAGAGACCTTAAGATTGTTAAAGGAGAAGACAAAATAACAACTTATAAATTTCATACGAAAGTAGCAAAACACTATTTTTGTTCTGACTGCGGAGTTTATACTCATCATCAAAGAAGAAGCAATCCAAACACTTATGGAATTAACGTTGGTTGCATAGACGATATTGATCCTCAGGAATTATTTAAATTAAAAGTAGCTATTAACGATGGTCATAACCACGTAATGGATAAAAAAAAATAGTCTTAACAATGAACTTAGTTAATGAGTGTTTTTTCAAAGTTAAAAAAGATTGTTTCAAATATATTTCATCTCAAGAAACAAAAACAGAGAAATTTAAAAATAAAGATAAAATGATTAAATCTTTTCTAATTCCAGTTTGTTTCTGGATTGCAAACAAAGCTAGTAAAAAAAAACCGTTATTAATCGGTTTAGCTGGAGGTCAGGGAACTGGAAAGACAACAATATCATCAATAATTAAAATAATTTTGATCAGATATTTTAAATTTAAAGTATTTAAAATTTCTTTAGATGATTTTTATAAAACTAGAAAGCAACGATATCAATTATCAAAAAAAATTCACCCTTTGTTAATGACTAGAGGGGCGCCAGGAACACATGATGTAAATTTAATATCCCATTTTTTGAGAAATACAAAAAAAAAAAAATTTAAAGCTTTAAATTTGCCGAAATTTGATAAGTCTATTGATGATAGAACAAAAAAAAAAAAGTGGTATAAAGTAAAATCAAGACCAGATATAATTATTTTTGAGGGCTGGTGTGTTGGTGCTAAACCACAGAAAAATATGGAACTAATAAAGCCAATAAATTCTCTTGAAAAAATTTTTGATAAATCAATGAAGTGGAGAAAATATGTAAATTTTCAACTTACTAACAAATATAAAAAATTTCATAACTTAATAGACTGTCTTTTATATTTAAAAGCCAAAGATTTTAGTTTATTAAAAAGATGGAGACTAAAACAGGAAAAAAAGTTATTACTTAAATATAAAGGAAAAAAAAAATTAAAAATAATGAATAAGGATGAAGTTTTAAAATTTATAATGACATATCAAAGGGTAACAGAGCAAATGTTTAGGACTGCTGAAAAATTTTCATCAATAGTTATGATGCTAAATGATAAACACCAAATAACAAATATTAAAATTAAAAAATGAAAAAATTTTATATAATTTTATTCTTTGCAATTTTTTGTCAATCTAATTTGTTTGCAGTGTCTCTTTCCAATGCTTTATTAGAAGCATATTTGAATAATCCAGAATTAAATGCTGAAAGAGAAAATATCAAAGCTTCTCAAGAAGATTTGAATATATCCAAAAGTGAATTTTTACCAACTATAACACTTTCAGGTACCAAAAGTTCAGAAGATACATCTAAGTTAACAAATCAAAATGGAACAGATGCCACCATTACAGATGTAAACCCGGAAACTCAGTCTGTTAAGATAGAACAAAAAATTTTTCAAGGCTTTGGAGGTCTTGCTGATTATAAAAAAAATAAAATTGGGCTTAATTTAGCAGACGCTCAGCTATTACAAACTGAGCAAGAAATACTTTTAAAAGCTGTTGAAGCATTTTCCGGGTTGATTTTTGCAAATGAGAAATATTTTATCAATGAAAGAAATGTAAGTTTATCTGAAAGACAGGTAGAAACTGATAGAATTAGATTAGATAGAGGCCAAATAAGTGTAGCAGATTTAGCCCAATCCGAGTCTTCCTTAGCTGAAGCACAAGCAAAATTTATACAAGCAAAAAATGAGGTGGTTACTGCTAAATTAAATTATGAGAATATTATAGGACCTATACAAGATAGTTTTGAGCTTGATAATAAAATAAATTTAAATCTTAAAATTCCAACAACTTTAAAAAAAGCTATTGATTTATCAAAAAATAATAACCCTGATTTAATTATTTCTAAACTAGAATATGAACAGTCAGAAAGAGATATTCAAATAGCTCAATCAGATTTATCTCCAACTGCAACCTTATCTTTTGAGGCAAAGGAAACTGATGATTTAAGTTCTACATACGATCAACAAGACAAAGAAACTATTAAGGCAACTATCACATGGCCAATATTTTCAGGTGGGAAAAACTATGCAGGATTAAATAAGTCAAAAAATTTAAGAAATAGAAAAAAATTACTTTTAGATAATGCCTTAAAGGTAAATGACACTAATGTAGCAAGCGCATGGTCAAATATGAAATCTGCTGAAAGTATTCTAGAATCAGTCAAACTTCAGGTTAAAGCAGCCGAAATTGCAAATGAAGGAATTACAGCTGAATACGAAGGTGGCCAAGGAAGATCAACACTTGACGTTTTGCAATCAAACTCAATTTTGTTAAATTCCAAAGTAAGTCTAGCGAGTTCCGAAAGAGATTATTTGTTATCACAATTTAAACTTTTAAAATCCGTAGGTATTTTAAACGCCCGTTATTTAACGCTTAACTAAAAATCTTAGCTTTTTTGTAGCTTTTATCTTACGTAAATTAATTTCTTGCCAATGAGAACAAAATGTGTACATTTAAAAGCATGATTCGTATACTAAAAAATGAAAAAAAAAGAGGTAAAAATGACAAAAAACAACTTAAAAGTAGTTAAATCTACAAAAGATAAAGAATTAGAAAATAAAGAAAAAAATAAAGCATTAGACGCAGCAATAGGGCAAATTACAGAAACTTTCGGAAAAGGTTCTGTAATGAAGCTTGGTCAGCAAAAAGCCATGGATGTAGAATCTATTTCAACTGGATCATTGAGCTTAGATCTTGCACTTGGCATTGGAGGACTTCCAAAAGGAAGAATTATAGAGATTTATGGACCTGAGTCGTCTGGAAAAACAACCCTCGCACTTCATGTGGTAGCAGAAGCACAAAAGGCTGGTGGTATTTGCGGATTTGTTGATGCAGAGCATGCGCTAGATCCAGTTTATGCTAAAAAATTAGGTGTTAATACTGAAGAATTACTAATTTCACAACCAGATACCGGCGAACAAGCTTTAGAAATTACTGATACCTTAATTAAGTCAGGCTCAATGTCAGTTCTTGTTGTTGACTCGGTTGCAGCATTAACTCCTAGAGCTGAAATAGAAGGCGACATGGGAGATCATCACGTTGGTTTACAAGCTCGATTGATGTCTCAAGCATTAAGAAAATTGACAGGATCAATTTCAAGAACAAACACAATGGTTATTTTCATCAATCAAATCAGAATGAAAATTGGAGTTATGTTTGGAAGTCCTGAGACTACATCAGGCGGTAATTCACTTAAGTTTTATTCATCAGTCAGAATGGATATAAGAAGAATTGGAGCTATTAAAGATAAAGAGCAAATTATTGGAAATTCTACAAGAGTTAAAGTAGTTAAAAACAAAGTTGCTCCACCATTTAAAGTTGTTGAATTTGACTTGATGTACGGAAAGGGAATTAGCAAAACAGGAGAATTAATAGACCTTGGGGCAAAAGCAGAGATTGTTGAAAAATCTGGTGCTTGGTATGCTTATAAAGGTGAAAAAATAGGACAAGGAAAGGAAAATGCAAAACTTTACCTTGATCAAAATCCAAAAGCTGCTGCTGAAATCGAGATGGCTATAAGAGAAAAAGCTGGTTTAATTTCAAAAAAGATTGAGGGAAATCCCATCGATCAAGAAAAAGTAAAAGCAGAAGAAAAAGAAGAAACAACTCCTAAAAAGAATTAACTTTTAGTTATCTAAAAAGGCGCTTATTTTAAGCGCCTTTTTTCCCTACTGTTTTCTAGACATCATTTAAAAAAGCTGTATTTTAAAAATATGGCCGACAAATCATTAAATCAAATAAGAAATACATTCTTGAAATATTTTGAGAAAAATGGCCATACAATTGTTGACTCAAGCAATCTTGTCCCAAATAACGATCCAACTTTAATGTTTGCCAATTCTGGAATGGTACAGTTTAAGAATGTATTTACAGGACTTGAAAAGAGAGATTACAAAAAAGCTACGACCTCTCAAAAATGTGTGCGAGCAGGAGGAAAACATAATGATCTAGAAAATGTAGGTTATACGCCGAGACACCACACATTCTTTGAAATGTTAGGAAATTTTTCTTTTGGAGACTACTTTAAAGAAAGAGCAATCGAGTTAGCTTGGAATTTAATTACAAAAGATTTCGGATTAGACAAAAATAAACTTTATTTCACGGTTTTTAGCAAAGATGATGAAGCATTTAATTTATGGAAGAAAATTACAGGTTTTGGGGAAGATAGGATAATAAAAATACCAACATCAGATAATTTTTGGTCAATGGGAGAAACAGGACCATGTGGACCTTGTTCGGAAATATTTTACGATCATGGAGATCATCTCAAAGGAGGCTTACCTGGTACTAAAAATCAAGACGGGGATAGATATATTGAAATCTGGAACTTAGTTTTCATGCAATATGAACAGGTTACAAAAGACAAAAGAATTGATTTACCAAAACCCTCTGTTGACACAGGTATGGGGTTGGAAAGAATTGCTGCTTTACTACAGGGCACACATGATAATTATAAAACTGATCATTTTTTAAAATTAATAAACTCAATATCTGATACGCTGAAAGTGAAACCCTCAGATAAAAACCTATCTAGTTTTAGAGTTATTGCCGATCACTTAAGAGCAAGTTCATTTTTATTGGCCGAAGGTGTTCTACCTTCAAATGAGGGCAGAGGTTATGTTTTAAGAAGAATTATGAGAAGAGGTATGAGACACTCTCATCTTTTAGGAGCAAAAAAACCTATTTTTTATAATATCTTTAAAACTTTAGAAAATGAAATGTCAGGTAGTTATCCTGAATTAGAAAGAGCCCAATCTTTAATTAAAGAAACTTTAAAAATGGAGGAAGAAAAATTCTTAGTTCTTTTAGATAGAGGAATGAAAATATTAGATGATGAAATTCAAAAAATAGATAAGGTTCTTTCTGGGGAAGTAGCATTTAAGCTTTATGACACTTACGGCTTTCCTTTAGATTTGACTGAAGACATTTTAAAAAATAAATCTCTCCAACTTGATTATAATAAATTTAATGAGCTGATGAAGGAAAGTAAAGAACTAGCAAAGAAAAACTGGAAGGGATCCGGCGACAGCTCTATAGAAGAAATTTGGTTTGGCCTAAAAGATAAATTAGGATCAACAGAATTTTTAGGTTATGAAACCAACCAAGCAGCAGGAGTTATTTTAAGTTTAATAAATAATAATAAACAAACTCAAAACTTAAAAGAAGGCGACGAAGGAATAATAATTGTAAATCAAACACCTTTTTATGGAGAGTCCGGAGGGCAAGTTGGTGACACAGGAACAATTTCAAATGGAAAAAATATTTTTAAAGTCTCAGATGTTCAAAAAAAACTTGGCAATTTATTTGTGCATTTTGGAAAAGTAGAAAAAGGAAGTTTTAATTTAAAAGATAATGTTGAATTAAAAATTGATGAAGAAAGAAGAGAAAATGTTAAAGCATATCATTCTGCTACTCATTTGTTACATGAGTCTTTAAGACGAATATTAGGAACTCATGTAATGCAAAAAGGATCATTGGTTGCACCTGATAGGTTAAGATTTGACTTTAGTCACATGAAGCCAATTACGTCAGATGAGATGGGTAAAATTGACAACTATGTAAACCAGATAGTAGATAAAAAGTCAGAAGTTATAACTAGAATTATGACACCTAAAGAAGGTATTGAACACGGAGCTTTAGCATTATTTGGAGAAAAGTATGGAGATGAAGTTAGAGTAGTTTTTATGGGTGATGAAGGAAATAAATATTTTTCAACAGAATTATGTGGCGGAACCCATGTAAAAAATACTAGCGATATAGGTAATTTTAAAGTTGTAAGCCAATCCGCGATAGCTGCTGGTGTTAGAAGAGTTGAAGCTTTAAGAGATAAACAACTGGAAGATTATTTTAAAAATAAAGAAAAAATATCTAACTTATCAGCGAAACAAGATGACGAAACAATCAAAAATCTTTCTGATGAAATAAAAAAAATCGGAGGAAAACCGTTAACACCTATTGGAGATAAAAAAACAATAATAAAAGATTTATCAAAACAACTTGATCAATTAAGCGTCAAATCCATTTTAAGTGATAAAACGAAAAATATTGTTAAAGATGAGAGTATAAATGGAATAAAAGTAAGATTCCAAAAAATAAATAACTTATCAACTAAAGAATTACGAAAACTTGTAGATGATGGAAAAAAAGTTCTTAATGAAGGTATTGTTATAGTTTTTGCAAGCAAAGAAGATAAAGTAGGTTTAGCAGTCGGAGTAACTAAAAATCTAACTAAAACTTATGACGCTGTTAAATTTGCTAAAATTGGATCAGAAATCCTCGGAGGCAAAGGTGGTGGCGGGAGACCTGACTTCGCTCAAGCTGGTGGAATAGACTCTACTAAAATTGATGAAGCTATTACTAAAATAAAATCTTTAATTTAGTTTTTTTTTTTAAATTACCCTCAATTTCATCTAAAAATTGATTAGTAGTTAAATATTTTGTGGTAGGCCCTACTAGTATTGCCAAGTCTTTTGTCATTGATCCATTTTCAACAGAATTAATACAAGTTTTTTCTAAAGTTTTAACAAATTTTTTCAAGTCCTGATTGTCGTCTAATTTTGCTCTATGGTAAAGTCCTCTCGCCCAAGCAAATATTGATGCAATTGGGTTTGTCGAAGTTTCATTTCCTTTTTGATGTTCTCTATAATGTCTCGTCACTGTTCCATGAGCAGCTTCAGCCTCTATAGTATTTCCATCTGGTGTCATAAGTACACTAGTCATTAAACCTAATGAGCCAAATCCTTGAGCAACAGTATCGGACTGTACATCTCCATCGTAGTTTTTACATGCCCAAATATAGTTACCATCCCATTTCATTGCACAAGCCACCATGTCATCTATGAGTCTATGTTCGTAAGTTATTTTTCTTTCTTTAAACTTATCTTTGAATTCCTTTTCAAAAACCTCTTGAAATAAATCTTTAAATCTACCATCATATTTTTTTAGAATAGTATTTTTTGTTGAAAGATAAACTGGCCATTTTCTATTTAACCCATAATTCATACACGCTCTTGCAAAGTCTCTAATAGATTGATCTAAATTATACATAGACAAAGCTATCCCAGGTCCAGGAAAATTAAAAACTTCATATTCTTTTTTTTCTTTCCCATCTTCTGAGGTCCACTTAATTTCAAGTTTACCCTTGCCAGGAACCTGAAAATCTGTTGCTCTATATTGATCTCCAAAAGCATGCCTCCCAATACAAATTGGATTTTTCCAACTAGGAACTAATTTAGGAATATTTTTACAAAGAATCGGCTCTCTAAAAACTGTACCACCCAAAATGTTCCTTATAGTTCCATTTGGTGATCTCCACATTTTTTTTAAATTAAATTCTTTTACTCTTTCTTCATCAGGAGTTATCGTTGCACATTTAATGCCAACTCCATATTTTTTTATTGCACGTGCACAATCGATAGTTATTTGATCAGAGGTATTATCCCTACTTTTTATACCCAGGTCATAATATTTAATATCAAGATCTAAATAAGGAAGTATCAGCTTATTTTTAATGAATTCCCAAATTACTCTGGTCATTTCATCCCCATCAAGCTCCACAATTGGGTTTTTAACCTTAATTTTGCTCATATTAAATTATATATCTTAATAATTGAATTTTGGAGTTTTATATACATATTAGGACGATATTAGCAAATTTAGAATTATGATAGATAAAGTATTTCCGCCAATTCACAACGAAGGTTATAAATTCCTAGTAATTTTTGCTGTTATAACAATAGTATTATACTTCGTAAGCAACCTATTAGGCCTGATAGGTATTATTTTAACTATTTGGTGTTACTATTTTTTTAGAGATCCAGAAAGGTACCCGATTAAAGATGAAAATTATTTAGTGAGCCCAGCTGATGGCTTAGTTCTTGAAGTTAATGAGTCAAATGGTCCAAAAGAGCTTAATTTAGAAAATAAAAAATTTATAAAAGTAAGTATTTTTATGAATGTTTTTGATTGCCATGTAAATAGATCACCTTGCACAGGTAGAGTATCCGAAATTTTGTATAAACCTGGTAAGTTTTTAAATGCTTCGCTTGATAAAGCTAGCGAAGATAATGAAAGAAATTATTATAAAATTACAACACCCAAAGGGGAAGATATAATAGTCGTTCAAATAGCTGGTTTGATAGCAAGAAGAATTGTTACCGAAACAAATGAAAACGCCGAATTATTACAAGGTGATAGAATAGGAATGATTAGATTTGGAAGTAGGGCAGATATGTACTTTGAAAATTACAAACCATTGGTAAAAGTAAATCAAAAAACAATTGCAGGAGAGTCGTTAATTGCAAAAAAATAAAAAATGAATGAACCAAAAAAAAAATTTCAAATTGTAACTGATAAAAGCGCAAGAGTAATATTACCTAATACACTCACTTTAATTGGGGTGTGTATTGGGTTAAGTTCAATTAATTTTGCACTAAATCAAAATTATCAACTTGCTATAATTGCAATCTTATGTGCAGCAATTATTGATGGTTTAGATGGGAGGATTGCAAGATTAATTAAAGGTACATCGAAAGTGGGTAAAGAACTTGACTCTTTAACAGATATAATAAGTTTTGGAGTAGCTCCAGCTTTTATAATGTACTTTTGGAGCTTAAGCTCATTAGGAAAGATCGGATGGCTAGTTTCACTCATATATGTTGTTTGTGTTGCGTTAAGATTAGCAAGATTTAATATTAATACAGGCGGAGAATCTTCTTGGAGAGATAATTTTTTTGAAGGAATACCTTCGCCAGCAGGAGGTATTTTGGTTTTAAGTCCGCTAGTTTACGAACAAAGTGGAATTAATTTATTAAACCTGGATTTTAAAAGCATAACTCCATATCTTTTTATAGTTGTATCTATTTTTTTAATAAGCAAAATGCCCACTTATTCATTTAAAAAAATTATAGTTCCGAGAAGTATGACAATTTTTTTACTTTTAGGAATTGTTTTACTTTTTGGATTGTTATTAATTTTTCCATTTCAGGTAATATTTTTAGGTTCGATAATTTATTTATTAGCAGTACCAATTAGCATTTTGCATTACAAAAAATTAAAAAAAGGTTTAACCGCTAATAACCAATTAAAAGACGATGAACCCGAAGACATGTTATAGATGAAAAAAAATGTAATTGTTTCTTTAGCTGACTCTACTTATTTTGAACTATTAAATGAGTTAATCGACTCCATAAAAAAATTTGAAAAAAGCAGCTCAACAGCAATATGTATTTTGGATGCAGGATTAAAAAAAGATCAAATTGAAAAACTTTCATCTAAGGTAGATGAAATTAAAAGCGCAGAATGGGATATTGAGGTTCCTTCAATTAAAATTCAAGGAAAAGAATGGTTAAAGAGCCAAGTATCAAGGGCTTTTTTACCAAACTATTTTCCAAATTATGAAAAATACCTTTGGATAGATTGTGATGCCTGGGTAAATGATTGGAATACTATAGAACTATATTTAAAAGCATGTGATAATGGAAAACTTGGAATAACACAAACTATTGGACCTGGTTACAAAATTACCTCTAAAGTAAATTGGTTATTTGGAAAATTAGCAGTAATAAAATCACAAAATTTTAAACATGCGATTAGTTCAAAAATTGGTATTGAAAAAGCTAGAAAACTTGCATTTTCACCTCACATAAATATTGGTGTTTTTTCACTAGAAAAAAAATCACCTTGTTGGAGTGTTTGGCAAAAAAATTTGAAAACAACACTTAAATCAGGAAAAATTTTTGGATCAGAAGGATTAGCAATCAACATGAGTGTTTATATAGATGAAGTTGAAACAGAGTTTTTACCTTTATGTTGTAATTGGATTGCAAGTAATTTATTGCCAAAGTTTGATGTAAGAAATCAAACATTTGTCGAACCTTATTTGCCAAATAATAAAATTGGAATAATGCATTTAGCTGCAGGAATATGGATAAAGAATATTGATATGCGATTAGATAGAAAAGTTAAAATTGATATTAAAACCATAGAAGGTAGTATTATTTCTAAAAGTTTAAGATACGGCCAATAATTGAAAAAAAATAAAATATCAAAAAATTGGATAAATAAACAAAGAAAAGATATTTACGTAAGAAGATCAAAAATTGAAGGTTATAGATCAAGAGCCATTTATAAAATAAAAGAAATTGATGAAAAATTTAAAATTTTAAAAAATACAAGGTTTATTATAGACCTTGGAGCAGCACCAGGAAGTTGGTCGCAGTACTTTTCAAAAAATATTAAAAATGGAAAAATTTTATCTATAGATTTATTAGAATTTGAACCAATAAAAAATACTAGACAAATCTTAGGAGATTTTACAGATGAAAAATATAAACTCAAAATAAAGAATTATTTTAGTGAAAAAGTAGATCTTGTAGTTTCAGATATGGCTACAAATACAACTGGTAATAAAAATTTAGATTCAATCGTTACTGGCGAGCTTTGTTTAGATGCAATGAGATTTGCCTATGAAATGCTAAATAACAAAGGTAAATTTGTATCTAAAATTTTTATGGGGTCTAGCTTTAATGAAATTGTCGCAGAGGCAAAAAAATTTTTTAAAGAAGTTAGAGTATTTAAGCCCATCTCTAGCAGGAAAGAGTCAAAAGAAAGTTTTATAATTTGTAAATTTTTACGCTAGGTACTCTTTTATTTTATAAAGAATCATATATACATTAATATGGATCCTATAAAAGAAGCGCTCACATTCGACGACGTAACTTTGACACCAAAATACTCTGAAATACTTCCATCTGAGGTAGATACTTCAATACAACTTTCTAAAAATTTCGAAATCAAAATTCCGATTTTGTCTTCTGCAATGGATACAGTAACAGAGTCCAAAATGGCAATTTCAATTGCTAAAGCAGGCGGTATAGGCGTGATACATAGAAATTTAAATATAAAAAAACAAATACAAGAAATAAAAAAAGTAAAGTTAAAAAACTATGTAGTTGGCGCAGCTGTAGGTGCAGGAAAATATGAAATCGAAAGAGCAAAAGCAATTCTTAAAGAAAATATAGATCTTATTGTGGTTGATACAGCTCATGGACATACTAAAAAAGTAGCTGATATAATTAAAAAAATTTTAAAATTAAAAAATAAAAAAACATTATTATGCGCAGGAAATATAGCAACAGCAGATGCAGCAAAATTTTTAGTTAAATTAGGTGTTGATATTATTAAAGTAGGTATTGGACCAGGATCTATATGTACAACCAGATTAGTTGCTGGAATAGGAGTGCCGCAATTAAGTGCGATAATTGATGTAAAAAAAGGAATAAAAAAAAGTAATGTAAAAATAATTTCAGATGGTGGAATTAAATTTTCAGGAGATATAGCTAAAGCACTAGCAGCGGGAGCAGATGCTGTTATGATAGGTTCTTTATTTGCTGGATCAAATGAGTCACCTGGAAAAATAATAAAAAAAAATGGTAAACTATTTAAAAAATTTAGAGGCATGGGTTCTATTGGAGCAATGAATAAAGGATCAGCAGATAGATACTTTCAGAGCAAACAAAAGGATAAATCCAAATATGTCCCTGAAGGCGTTGAAGGATTTGTGAAATACAAAGGACCCGTTGATAAAATTATTTTTAAATTAATAGGCGGGCTTAAATCATCGATGGGCTACTTAGGTTCAAAAAATGTGATAAATTTAAGGAAAAAACCAAAATTTGTTAAAATTACTAAAGCAGGATTTTATGAGAGCATGGTACATAATATTGATGAGATTAAAAAAGATGAAAAATATTAAAAATATAAATATAAATTTTTTTATATCAATTTTTTTTATTTTTGTCATTTGTCAGTTTTCATATGCTAACGACGATTTTTTTATGCAAGCCAAAAAAAAATATGATGAAAAAAACTATAATGACTCAAAGTTTCTTTTCCAAAAAAATATAGTTTTCAATCCAAAGCATGCAAAATCTTATTTGTACTTAGCGAAAATTTTTGAGAAAGAGGAAAATGAAAGTGAAAAAGTAAAAAATATAAGAACAACTTTATTATTGGAGCCAAAAAATGAAGAAGCAATGTATATGCTAATAAATTATGAACTTAAAAAATCAAATTATTCTGAAGTAAAAGAACTTAAAGAAAATTTTACTATTATTTGTGATAAACTTTGTAAGGAAATAAAAAAAATTGAAGAATCTTTAAAAGATATTGAACCCAAAAATGAGTCTTAACAATAATTTAAAAAAAATTTTAATTATTGATTATGGTTCACAATTTACACAACTAATCGCAAGAAGAATTAGAGAACTTGGCGTTTACTCAATAATTGTTAGTCATAAAAAAATTAAATTTGGCGATATTATAGAAAAAAATATTGCTGGAATAATTTTATCTGGTGGACCATTAAATGTTTATCAATCTAAAAAAGTAAGATTTGATAAAAAAATTTTCAATTTAGAAACTCCTATCCTCGGTATATGTTTTGGCCACCAAGTAATTACAAAGGAATTAGGTGGAAAAGTTAAAAAAGCAAATCAAAGAGAATTTGGTTTAGCAAAACTTAAAAGAATAAAAAATAGCAAGTTAACTAATAATTTTTTTAAATCAAATGGATCAAACAATGTGTGGATGAGTCATGCAGATGAAGTAATAAAGTTAGCAAAAGGGTTCAAAGTTATTGCAAAAACAGATACATCTAAATTTTCAATAGTCGAAAATTCATCAAAAAAATTTTATGGTATCCAGTTTCATCCTGAAGTAACCCATACCGAAAAAGGAAAAATTATACTGAAAAATTTTATTTTTTCTATTTGTAATATAAAACCAAATTGGTCGTCAAAATATCAAAAGCAAATATTAATACAGGAAGTAAAAAGAAATGTTGGTAAATCAAAAGTAATTTGTGCTTTATCTGGTGGAGTAGACAGTAGTGTAGTAGCCAAATTAATTCATAATGCAGTAGGAAAACAATTAACATGTATTTTTGTCAATACAGGCCTTCTAAGAAAGAATGAAGAAATTCAAGTTGTAAAAACATTTAAAAAAAAATTTAAAATAAACTTAATTTATGTAAATGCTAAAAAGTTATTTTTAACACGGCTTAAAAATGTTAATGACCCTGAAAAAAAACGAAAAATAATTGGTAACTTATTTATTAAAATTTTTGAGAAATATGCAAAAAAAATAAAAAAAGTTAAATATTTAGCACAAGGAACCCTTTACCCAGATTTAATCGAAAGTAAGTCAGTAACAGGTAGTCAAACGTCTAAAATAAAATCTCATCATAATGTTGGTGGACTTCCAAAAAAAATGAAGCTGAAATTAGTTGAACCTTTAAGATTATTATTTAAGGATGAGGTACGAAAATTAGGCTTAGAACTTAAATTGTCAAAACAAATTGTATTAAGACACCCTTTTCCTGGCCCAGGTTTAGCAATAAGAATACCAGGTGAAATAACTGAAAACAAAATTAAAATTTTAAAAGAAGCTGATTATATTTTTATAAACTCATTAAGAGAACACAATTTATATAACAAGATATGGCAAGCTTATGCTGCCTTGCTACCCGTTAAAACAGTTGGCGTAATGGGTGACAACCGAACCTATGAATATATATGCCTACTGAGAGCAATTACATCTGAAGATGGTATGACAGCCGATTTTTTTAACTTTTCAAAAGAATTTATGCAGCTTGTTTCAAATAAAATAATTAATAATATAAGCGGTATCAATAGAGTAGTTTACGATATAACATCGAAACCACCAAGTACAATAGAGTTGGAATAATGAATAGTAAGATTAAAAAAATTATTAATAAAAAAAATAAATCTAAAATTGTTTGTTTAACTGCATATTCCAAAAATTTTGCAGAAGAAATAGACAAGTATGCTGATATAATTTTGGTTGGAGACTCTCTTGGATCAGTTCTTTATAACTACCACACTACCAGAAAAGTAACACTAAATAATATGATACAACATTCTAAAAGTGTTAAAATGGGTATTAAAAAAAGTTTAATGGTAGTCGATATGCCTTATAAAACTTATAGAAACAAAAAAGAAGCTTTAAAAAATTCTAAAAAAGTTATTTCCAATACAAAATGTGATGCAGTCAAATTAGAAGGAGGAAATAAAATTAAAAAAATTGTCAAATATTTAGTAAAAAAAAAAATACCGGTCATGGGACATTTAGGCATACTGCCTCAAAGTGTAAGAGGAACTTTTAAGTCAAAGGGCAAAACTGAAAGAGAAACTTTTAAATTAATAAGTGACGCAAAGATGCTCGAAGAGGCTGGTTGTTTTGCTATCGTTTTAGAGTGTGTTAAATCTAAAACATCAAAATTAATTACAAAAAATTTAAAAATACCAACGATTGGTATAGGATCTTCAGTATTTTGTGATGGCCAAGTATTGGTTACTGATGATTTACTTGGCCTTAATGAAACAAATATAAGATTTGTAAAAAAATTTATTAATCTAAAAACATTTATAAACAAAGGTTTAAGAAAGTTTAAATATGAAGTTTTGAGTAAAAAATATCCTTCAAAAAAATATTCATATTAGAAATATTTCTTAAAATTTTCATCAATATTTATCATTCCAAAATCTGCCAAACCGCCAATTATTAGTTGTAATGCTACAAGCAATATAAATGCCAAACCGATATACGCAATCCATAAATGCTTTTGAATATAATTCGCTAGATAAGTTGCAAGAGCACCAGTTAATATAACAGAAAGAACAAGTCCAAATATCATAAAACTAAAGTTCCCCTTTGAAGCTCCGACTACACCAATTACGTTATCAAAACTAATTGTAATATCTGCAAAAAGCACTTTATAAATACTTTGAACAAAAGATGGTTCTTTCGAGACTTTTGTCGGTGATTTTACTTTTTTTATTTCGAACAAATCTTTTCTTAGATCGTTCACAATCCAAATTAATGCCAAGCCACCTAAAACTTTTATCCAGTAAAACTTAAACAAGTATGTGGCAAAAACTGCAAATAAAACTTTAAATATTAAAGCCCCAACTACCCCCCAGAAAATAATTTGTTTTCTATGCTTTGGAACAAAGTTTGCAGCTATTAATCCTATTATTATTGCATTATCTGCAGCTAAAATTATATCTATAAATATAATTTGTGTTAATATTACGAGTTCTTCTATCAAGATTTATTCATAATATAAAAAAATTCAAATATTTCAATCTAGTATTTACTTTCTCTTTTACCTTCAATTAATTCTTTGAGCTCAATATACTCGTCGCAATTACAATTTCTTAATACTTTAAGTCTTTCTAAAGCTTTATCTTTTCTATCAGTTGATAAGTAAAGTTCCCCAAGATACTCATTTATACCATTATGATTTGGTTTTATTTTTAGCCCTGAAAGATAATAATCCTCAGCACTTTTGAAATCTCCAAGTTTTCTGCTTGTAAAACCTAAATAATTAAGAGTATCAGGGTCGTTTGGTTTTTCTTTGTTAGATTTTAAAAATAATTTAAATGCTTTTTCATAATTATTTTTAGATTTTTTAAATCTTTTTTCTGCTTTTTTATTTTTCCCTAGTTTTAAATATTTATTGGCTTTTTTTTCAAGTGATTTACCTGTCATAACGTAATTGTACCCTTTTTCGTATTTTGATAAACCACCTCCTTCGCCACCTCCGCTGCTTCCGTCAGACCCACTTTGTCCGCCACTTCCACCTGCAGCAAATACCGCATAGGTAAAAAAAATTGAAATTATGATAATTGATAGACTCTTAAACATTTCATTTTAATAGCACAAATACCTAAGTCATCAAGTCGGCAACATGTCTTTTAAGGAAAAAGTGACAATTTGACATTTTTTAAAATCCCCATTTTCATTAAAAAAATATCTATTTATTTTGAATAAAGTTCTTTAATTCAAAAAATTCTTTACAATTACAACTTTCTAGGTCTTCCAGTATTTTAATTGATTTATTTTTTTTGTTAATTTTTAAATAAAATTTACCAAGATTCATATTTATTAAATAATTTTTAGGTTCAATTTCTAGACCAAGGCGGTAATATATTTCAGCATAATCAAAGTTATCTGTTTTTTCATATAAAAATCCTAAATAATTTAAAGTCAAAGGATTCATTGGATCTTCCGAATTAGAATCTAATAAATATTCAATTGCTTTTTCATATTTAGATTTTGCTTTATTAAACTTACCTTTTTTTTCTAACTTAATACCTCTTTTCATTTCTTTAAAACCAAGAGTATATTTTTTTGCTGGTGGAGGACCTTTGGGTATATATTCTCCCTCACCTTCATTTCCCGATACACCAGATCCTTTACTTTTTTTTGCAGCATTTAAATTTGTTGTTAAAACAAGTAAAAAAAAATATATAAAAATTTTTTTAATCATCTTATAAACTTTTTAAGCTTATTTAGTGGTTTCAAAGATAATTTATTTTCAATCAAATTCTCTTTTATAGATTTTGCGATATCAAGTGAGCTTGCGTTGTCACCATGGATGCACACAGAATCAATTTCACAAGGTATTTTTTTTCCTGATAAACAATTTATGGATTGATTTTTAACCATACTTAAAACGTGTTTTTTAGCTTCTTTAGGGCTCGTGATTAAGGCATTTTTTTTTGATCTTGAAACTAGATTGCCATCATCCTCATAATTTCTATCGGCAAAAATTTCACATGCAATTTTCATATCTATTTTTCTTGCTGCAATTTCCATTTTAGATCCAGTTGGGACTAAATAAATTATATCTCTATTTATTTTTTTAATAGTTTCAGCTAGGGTTTTTGCTAGCTCCATATCTTCACAAGCCATATTATTTAGAGCTCCATGTGGTTTAATGTGAGAAACAATATCATTATTTTTTTCTGCAATTTTTTGAAGTATTTCATATTGCTCAAAAATAAGTTTTTCAATTTCTTTATTATTTAAAATCATTTTTTTTCTTCCAAAATTTTCACGATCTTTAAAAGATGGGTGTGCACCAATACTTACTCCATTTTTTTTTGAAATAATTATTGTTTCATTCATACTTTGCTCGTCGCCAGCATGATAACCACAAGCAATATTTGCAGAATTTACAATCTTAAGTAATTCGGGATCGTTTTCTGTTGAATGGTGTTTAGATTTTTCTCCTAAATCACAATTTATATTAATTTCCATACCCATAATTTGTAAGTATAACATGGCATGATAAAAAATATATCTAATCTTGGTGATGCAGCTTTGTATTGTGATTTCGGAACTGAGGTTAACAAGGAAATAAACAGTAAAGTAATACGATATTTCAAAAGTATTCAAAAAGAAAATATTGATGGAATAAATAATTTAACTCCTTCATATAATAAATTGATCATTTCTTTCGACCTGCGAAAAAAAAATTATCAAACTATTAAAAAATTAATTGAAAATTTAAATGTTACTAATGACGATAAATTAGAAAGTAATAAAATTAAGATTCCAGTTTGTTGTGATGAAAAATTTTCATTGGATATTAAAAGATTAGAGGAAAAATTGAAAATAAGTCGTGATGAAATTTATGAAAAATTTTTTGGTAAGGAATTTTTCTGTTACATGACTGGTTTTATAGCTGGTATGCCTTTTCTAGGAGATCTAGAAAATGAATTGCGAACAAAACGTTTAGAAACACCCAGAGTAAAAGTACCCAAAGGTTCAGTTGGATTAACAGAACAATTTGCAAATGTTTATACATTTGAAAGTCCTGGTGGATGGAATATAATTGGAAATACACCACGTGTTATTTTTGACAGCTCTAAAGAAAATAATCCAAATTTAATTAATCCAGGTGATGTAGTCACATTTGAGCAAATTACAAAATACCAACATAACAATTACAATGAATAAAAATTATTTTGAGATAAAAAGAGCTGGAATAAACACAACATTTCAAGATCAAGGAAGAGACAATCTTTATCATATCGGCATTCCTTTTAGTGGAGCAATGGATAATAGAAATTTTCTAATAGCCAATAAACTTGTTGGTAATAAACCAAACACTCCAGTAATTGAATTTGCCTTTCAAGGTCCATTGTTAAAGTATTTTGGTGAAAATATTAAATTTACAATTACCGGAGATGTAAAATTTATAATCAGAAAAAAAAATAATAATATTGAGGGAAATTGTTATCAATCTTTTACATTAGAAAATGGTGATGAAATAGATATTGTCACAACAAATAAATCTGTTTATGGATATTTAGCAGTAAGTGGTGAGTTTGATTTAGATTATCAATGGTCAAGTTGTTCTGTTAATACAAAAGCAAATATAGGTGCTAATAATGGAAAAAGAATGCAAGACACACAAAAAATATCTATTTCCAATATAAATAAAAATTTAAGTGATAAAAAATTAAATTATATTAATACAAAAATTGAAAAAATAAGAGTTATCCAAGGAACAAATTTTAATTATTTTTCTGATAAAGGAAAAAATATTTTTTTTGAAAAAGAATTTGATGTATCAAAATTATCAGATCGTATGGGCATGAGATTAGAAGGACCAAAAATAGAAAATATTGTTGATACCAACATAAAATCTGAAGGCTTAATAAAAGGTGTAATTCAAGTACCACCAGATGGAAATCCAATTATTATGCTTTCTGACCATGGAACCATCGGGGGTTACCCAAAAATAGGGGTTGTTATCAGTGCTGATTATGACAAATTGGTTCAACTTACCCCTGGTTCAAAGATAAAATTTAAAAGAGTTGAATTAAATGATGCAGAAACATTATTTAAACTATATGACTTAGAAACTCAAAATTTAATTTCACAAATTTAATGACTTTTATCAAAAACTTACCTGGTCCATTATTAATTTTTTTAGGTGCATTAAGTTTAAGTTTTGGTGGACTAATAGTAAAATCTTTTGAGGGAGCAACGTTATGGCAAATTTTATTTTGGAGATCTTTATTTTTTTCTCTAACGGTTTTAACTTTCTTAATAATTAGTTATAGAGGAAAAACATTAGAATCCTTTTATAAATCTGGATTACCAGGATTTTTTGGTGGAATTATTTTATCGTTTGGTTTTTGTGGGTATGTGTTTGCTATGTACAATACTACTGTTGCAAATACTAATTTTATTATTTCACTACAAATATTATTTCTCGCAATATTTGGGTATTTCTTCCTTAAAGAAAAAATTAGTTTAATTACTTTAATTTCTATATGTCTCGCAATGACAGGGGTTTTATTGATGGTTGGAAATTCATTATCACCCGGAGAATTATCTGGAAACCTAGCAGCCTTTACAATGCCCATCACTTTTGCAGTTTTAATAATGATAGTTAGAAAATTCCCTTCTGTTGATATGGTACCAGCTCAGTTTGTT
>MDTA01062444.1_pt1 | contig 27284 bp, 24 predicted proteins | sample 811151 | NCBI WGS metagenome assembly MDTA01 (sample SAMN05326648, study PRJNA326480) | marine metagenome | isolation source: seawater | place: Indian Ocean: South | collected 2010 | reverse complement strand
CAATATTGGAGGCAATTAAAGTTCATGATAAAAATATAAAATTTTATCATGCATCATCGTCAGAAATGTATGGTGGTGTTGGCAAAGAAGCATTGAATGAAGAAAGTGTTTTTAATCCAAAAAGTCCATATGCAATTTCAAAATTATTTGCTCATGAAATGACCAAAATTTATAGAGAATCATATGACATGTTTTGTGTAAATGGAATATTGTTCAATCATGAATCTCCTTACAGGGGTGAAACTTTTGTAACTAGAAAAATTACGAGAGCTGTAACAAGAATCTCACTTAATTTACAAGAAAAGTTGACCTTAGGAAATTTAGATTCTTATAGAGACTGGGGTTTTGCTGGAGATTATGTTGAGGGTATGTGGAAAATGATGAACTATAAAGAACCAGATGACTGGGTATTAGCTACTGGTGAAACCCATACTGTAAGGGAGTTTGTTGAAAAAGCTTTTGGATATTTTCAATTAGATTGGGAAAAATATATTAAAATATCAGAAAAATATTTCAGGCCTAATGAAGTTGATTACTTGTTAGGAGACCCATCCAAGGCAAAAGAAAAATTAAAATGGAAGCCAGAATGTTCTTTCGATCAATTGGTTGAAAAAATGATTAAATCAGATCTAGAACTAGCAAAACAAGAAAAAGTTCTGTTAGAAAACAATTTGTTGAAACCTACATGGGAACATCCAGTATCCTAAATTTAATGATTTTTTAAATACCAATCATACGTCATTTTTAATCCACTGTCGAGATCAGTAATTGGTGACCAGCCTAGGTCATTAACTTTTTTGTTATCTAAAAGCTTTCTCGGGTTTCCATCAGGTTTAGATTTATCGAAAGTTAATTTTCCATCATAACCAACAATTTCCTTAATTTTCAATGCAAGATTTTTAATTGATATTTCAACTCCACTTCCTACGTTGATTAAATCATCCTCAACATTATTTTTTATAACAAAGTTTACAAATCTACTTAAATCTTCAACATATAAAAATTCTCTTTTAGGTTTACCAGTACCCCAAACACTAAAAGTAGGTTGTTTTGAAATCTTGGCTTTGTGTAATTTGTGAATTAATCCTGGTATGACGTGACTTTTATCGTCATCAAATCTGTCGTTTGGTCCATATAGATTTGTTGGCATAAGATTAATAATTTTATTTCCATATTGTTTACTTATATTTCTTGATAATTCAATAGCTGTTATTTTTGCAATTGCATACGGAGAGTTTGTTGGCTCTAACTTCCCATTCATAAACGAATCTTCACTAATAGGATTTTTTGCGTTTAATGGATAGATGCAGCTACTTCCGAGATTTATTAACTTAGTTTTACTATATGGAATAAGCTCTTCCAACAAATTCATATTAATTTTTAAATTTTCAAGTAAAAATTCCACACGACTTGTATTGTTAAAAAGTATCCCACCAACCTTTGCCGCTGCATTTATAACAAAATCTGGTTGGGAGTCTTTCAGTAGCTTACTTACTTCAGCAGAATTAAATAAATCAGTATCTTCTCTAGTGGAAGGTATTATTTCATATTCTTCATCAGTACTTAAATATCGATTTAAAGAGGATCCAACTAACCCCGAGCTACCTAAAATAAGAACTTTTTTACTCATAAAAAATTTTTTTTCTGTTGTAAAAATAATATCCAAAAATATGAATTGTTAAAAGTACATAAAGTAAATTTGTTAAATGTAATCTAGGTTGTTTTAAATCAAGACTGTCAAGTTTAGTTCCTGTATTATCAGCTATTTTTATTTTTTCTGAACAGTCAGAATCTGGATAACTTAGAGTTTTTAATAAAATATCATTAACTTCGCAAAGCTCTGAGTAGGAATTCATTTGGACAATTTTTTTGTCAAATTCATCGCTATGTACTTTTGGAAAGCCAAGTATAAAAAAGAAAATTAAAATGATTGGTACAAAGTAAAATTTCTTAAGAAAATTTCTGTCAAATAACTCTGAAGAGACAAACATAAAAGCAATAACTACCATATATGAATAATAAAAAACCTTATAAGTATCACTGACCAGAGGATCGTAGTTTTTTACTGGAAACCCTGAAATTGATGTAAAAAGAAGAATCAGCATTCCAATAAAAGGTGCAATTAAGAATTTTTTATATTGAGTCTTTTTTCTAAAAAGTTTAAAAAGTAAAAAGTAAAATAATAAAGTTAATATCCATGAAATAGAGTCCCTTATAAGATCTCCAGAGTTTGCATAATTTGAGTCAGACTTAGAGGAATAGACTGTAAATTGTTTTGTTTCTGAATTATAAATGGGTAGTATTTTTGAGTTTTCTGATTTGTAAATAATTAGTTGTTTCCTATTTTTAAAAAAATTAGATGAATCATTATTCCAATACAAATCAAAATAATCTCCAAAAGTATCTAAAAGTGTTATTCCTATAAAGGAGCTTGATAAGTTATTTTTAAAAGGGGTTTTTACTAGGTCTTTTACTTCTAGATTATAAATGATAGAAAACGGTGCTGTATTATCATATTTTTTATCGTGTGATGGATTTAATAAACTTCTATTGTTAACATTTGAATCTTCAATAAAAATTACTGAACTTATCACCATAAATAAAATTATTAGAATGACAAACTGCTTATTTTCAATTAATTTAATTTTGTTTATGTAAACAATTAAAAGATATAGTCCAATTATTGCAAGTGAAGACCCTTTAGAAAAAAGGATAATTGAAATAAGTGGTAAAGACATATAAAGGTATATATATTTTTTTGTTTTAATAAAAATTTCAAAAAATAAAATTACCCAAGGTATAAAAGCCAATACAAGTATTTCTGTTTTCATTGATATTCTTAAAGCAATAGTTAAAGGAAAAAAGTTCAACAAAGAAAGAGTTAAAAGTATAGAGTTTTTATTGAATTTAAAATATTTGAGTAAATTGTAAAAACCAATTTGGGAAATCAAGAATAAAACCAGATTTACATTTTGAATACTTTTATTAATTAAACCAATAAAATTATCTTCATTAACTAATCCAGAATATAAATAAAATGACCAGCTCTGTAGCATATAATACAAACTTCCTTGGCTTAAGTTAGTATCTTCAGATTCACTAAAAAAATATTTTATATATTCAAAATATTTTTGAAAATCTGGAGATTCTAAAGAACTATACATTAAAAGGCATATTTCTCTACTTAAATAAAGAGTGAGTAGATAAGTTAACAAGCCTAAATGTTCTTTATATTTATCAATAATTTTAAATATTTTGTACATAGTGTTTAAAATATTAGTGTAGTGAAATCATTCTATAAAAAATTTAAATATAGATATTATCGCCCATCAAGCAATCCTTTTATAACCGGAGATACTTTTAGAAATTTTGCTGATCATATTCATGATGATTTAAATGATATAAATCCAACATTAGTAAAAAAAGGAGATTTCATATTTATAAAAAGTGAATTTATTGAGGATTTTTTTCAAAATTTTGCAAAAACAATAGAGTCTGAATTTTTTATAATTTCTCACAATTCAGATAGGCTTATAGACACAGATCTTCAAAAACTTGATCATCCAAATTTGATTATGTGGTTCGCCCAAAACCTTTCCGAAGTTAAAAATAAAAAAATGAATTTCATTCCTATAGGCCTTGAAAATAAAATGTATAGAAAAAATGGGAAAGTTAAAAGATTTTTAAATGCTGACACTGAGAAGGGTGACTCTAATCTTGTATTTTCATGTTTCAGAGAATACTCAAATAATGAAAGAAGCAATATTAACAAAATTATCTCAAAAGTTGAATATATAAATAGATATGATCATTTAAAAAATGAAACCTATATAAGTAAATTAGCTAAATCAAAATTTAATATTTGTCCCGAGGGAAATGGTATAGACTCGCACAGAATTTGGGAATCACTTATATTAAAGTCAATTCCAATTGTAAAAAGAAATAAATTTATCGATATGTTAAGTAGCAATGATGTACCTTTGTTTGTTTTGGATAATTTTGATGACCTAAGAAACTTGGAAGAAACTAAACTTAATGAATTCTACGAAGAAAAAAAATATAATTTAAACTCATTAGAAATATACAGATCTGATTACTGGGAAAATAAATTTTATAATTTAAAAAATAGATACCTAATTAAATAGTTTTCAAAATTATCTATAGAAGTTTATGATATCTTTGGCGGTCTGCATTCCTTGTTCTATTGCTTGATCCTGGTTAATGTATTGATAATTTGCAAGTCTTCCACAAAAATGTATTTTATTTTTTGAATCATTTAATGTAATTATCTCATTTTTTAGCTCATCATTATATTTTTTTGATTTTCCATCCTTTCCTAAAATTGGATAGTGCCTTATGTCCGGAAATGAGTATTCTTTACAGACAACAGTACCATTTATATTTTGTCCACTTGCATGTTTAGTTTCTATTGTCCGTGTAAACTCTTCATTTAACGATGGGTGATTAATTTGGTAACTTTCTGTGTTAAAGTTTTCATTTTCAAAATACATTGGTTCTGATTTAATTCCTCTCCATGGCAGTTTTTCTTTCTTATTTAAAAAATCATCTAGAGGGGCTGTGATAACTATGTGATCATAATGACTTGATAATTCTTCTAAATTATCAATATTTATTTTTGAATTTAAGTTAATTAATTTATTTTCTAAGATTTTTTCTATAATTTCTCCTGAGCCATTTGGATGAAAATACTCGTACGTATCATTAAAAAGATTTTTATTTCCATCATTTCTCAAGTCTATTCTTTTAGGAGCAAACTCGGATGAAAGCTTTGACCCCTCAACTCCCCATTGTTTGTAAGTATAACCTTCGATAAATAAGGAATAGAGAGTGGCACCCATGATTGATATTGCATAGGTTTCAAAATTTTCTTTATTAATTAATTTAGGTAATGAGTTAAGCTCTTCCTTGATAGAGCCCCATTCCTCAAAATTCATTAATTCTTCAACTTGAGGAGGCCAGCTTACCAATTTAGATTCACCCTTCAATGATTCTGGGTAAATTCTTGTTTCTACTTGATGTTTGAATTTTCTATTCATCCCATATTGATTAACAAATTTATTTACTATTTCATTTGATGTATGAAAAATATGAGGCCCATTAGGTTCGTAAATGATTCCATTAATAATTTCAGATCTTGAATGTCCTCCTACTTTATCTGTAGTTTCAAAAATTTCAGATTTTATTCCATTTCTTTCTAACATCTCGCATACAGTTGCCCCAGCCCAACCAGCGCCAACAATCAGAACTTTGACATCAGTCAATTACAATCTCCTTAAGTCTTGATACAAAATTTTCCATGGTAAGTTTAGTACTAACTATAAAGTATGAATTTTTTGATATTTCGTTTAATTTTTCAATATTATTTAAAGATTCATTAATTTTTTCTACCCAAGAATCTGTAGAGTTTTCTTCTATAAATATAATATTTTCATCATTTTTGAAAAGTTTATCGTCCCAAAATCCTTCTGTTTTTGAAATCATTACGGGTGTTTTACAAACCATGGACTGTAAAGCCACACTTTGTCCAGATGGTTGTAGTGAATTCTTCAAAGGAATAATGGAAATTTTTGATTCAGAGAAATAATTACGCATCTCACTGTCTGATAACAAAGACTGATTCCAATTTGATTCAATTAAGTTTATGTTTTTTGATAAATTTAAATTACCATCTATTTCTGAAGACAATATATTAAATTTTAACTCAGGTAATTTCCTAGCAATTTCAATTAGTTTAGAAAAGTCCCTATTTCCGTCATTGCCAACAAATATAATGTCTGAAGAATATTTTTTTTTGTTATATTTAGAAATGTCTTTTGTCCAAAATGTATAGTCCACACAAAATGGAAAGTATTTAAATTTATTCTTATATTTTTCATATTCTTTAATTGCTGAATTATATTCTCCCCTTCCAAGAAATAAAAAATTGTTAGATAATTTTATAAGAATTATCATAAAAAATTTTTGTAACCAATAAAAATATAACGGACGTGCTTTTCCAAAAAATCCCATTATGAAAACATTTATTTGAAAATTTTTAAATAATTTTACGATTAATAACATAGGAAGCATTGAAAGAGCCAATCTATCATTTGTAATTATTAAAACATCACTTAAATAAGTTTTTTTGAGGTTTTTGAAAGAACAAATTTCATTAAAGTAGAACGGAAGTCTTGTGAGTTTACGTAATATTTTGTCGATAATCAAAAATAATTTACTAAAAAATTTACTTTTGTTTAAATTATTTTCAATAATCTCAATTTCTTTTTTCTCATTAAGAAGCTCTATATAGCCATAAAAAAATTCACTGGCAAAATCCTCTGAAGATTTAATTTTTTCTGTTCTTCCATTGCCAAAAACATAAGTAAATTTTTTTTTCATCACATTAATAATAATTTCTGAAATTATTTATTTAAATAATCATATAATTGATCTGTGTGTGGATTTATTGGTAAAATATCAAATACAAATATAAACATTGAAAATCTTATTGAATGTAATAAAAAAATTATTTGTAGAGGACCAGATAACACAACTGTTTTTGAATCTAGAAAAAGTCAATTAAATTTTAATTCAAGAAAAAACTATTCTTTTATATTTAACAGGCTATCTATCCTTGACTTAACTGAATTGGCCAACCAACCTATGTACTCAAAGGAATTCAATTCATTGATTTTGTTTAATGGTGAAATTTTTAACCATCAAAAATTAAGAAAAGAATTAATTAGTAAAGGATTAAAATTTAAAACAAAAAATTCAGATACAGAAGTTTTATTGTTGGGAATATCGTATTATGGAAAAAAATATTTAAATAAATTAATAGGACAGTTTTCTATAGTTTTTATTGATTTCAGCAATAATCGTCTATTTATGGCGAAGGATAGATTTTCCCAAAAACCATTATTTTATAAATTAAATCCAGATGAATTAGTATTTGGTTCAAATTTAGAATCTATTTTTGGAATTACAGACAACAATAAAATTTCAGATGAAAATTTAAATGAATATATTCAGTCAAATGTGATTAAATCACCTAATACTATTTTTGAAAATATTTTTAAACTTAGACCATCTGAAATTATTGAAATTGACATTGGGGATAAAATTAAAATAGTTGATAAGTCAATTTATTGGGAGATAGATAATTATGTAAATGAAAAAAAATTTGATAAAGATGAATTTTATAAACTAATGTTTGATGCCATACATATTAGGAATAGGGCTGATGTAGATATTGCATCTTTTTGTTCAGGCGGAATAGACTCTACCGCTATAATTAAAGCCTTAAATGAGACTAATGAAAATATAAATACATTTACTGTTAAATTTAAAAATAAAAAATATGACGAAAGTCAATGGTCAAACCAAGTTGCAAAAAAATACAATACAAATCATTTTGTTGAAGTTCTCGATTCAAATATAAAGCTTCAAGAAATTGATAATATAATAAATGATCTTGACGAATTGTATGGAGATCCCTCCTTGATTCCAACTTACATAATTTCAAAAGTAATGTCCGAAAAGTACAAAGTAGCTTTATCTGGGGACGGTGGGGACGAGCTGTTTGGTGGTTACATACACTTTAATAAATTAATAAATAATAAAAAGTACAACCAAAATTTAATCTCACAAATTTATAAATTTTATAATCCAAAAAAAGGATCTGGTACAGAGATACTTTCTAGATCATCTAACTTAGATATAGCACACTCGTCTTACTTTAATGACTACAAACTTTTAGAGTTACTTGGAATAACCAAAGTTAAACCATTTTTAAGTAAAGATAATGTTGTTGAAAATGAAAAAAAATATCTTCAAATTAGAGATTACAAATTTTATTTAACAGAAATGATGATGTTAAAAGTTGACAGGGCTTCAATGGCAAATTCTTTGGAAGTTAGGTCACCATTTGTTGACCATAGACTTGTCGAGTATATTTTGTCGCATAAATTATATGAAAACAATATTTATTCTTCTAAAAATTTACTAAAAGAGTTTTTAAGTAAAGATTTTTCAAAAGAGTTTTTATTCAGAGAAAAAAAAGGGTTTGCATTTGATGTTGAAAATTGGGTAAATATAAACAAAGAAACAGTCCAAGAAGCCTTTTTTTATGGAAGCTATATAAAAAAGTATAATAAAAAAATTTTTCAAGAATTAAATCAATATAAATCTAGAATTAATGGAATAAGAATTTGGAAATTATTTTTATTAGAAAAATATTTAGAAAGATTTTAGTTTGAAAGTATCTTTTTTCACATCAATGACTGATCCAGATGCAAGAAAAGATCCCTGGAGAGAGTCTTTGTCTTGCTATGAACAATTTGCAGATGAAGTTGTTATTGTTGGCAAGGATTGGCCTTATGAATTTAGTTGGGACTATATACAAACAGTATTTCAAGAAGGTTTTGATAAATGCGGTGGAGATTGGGCATTTTGGATGGATATTGACACTATGTTTCACGAAGATTCATTTGAAAAAATAAAAAAAGAGCTTAAATCTTACAAAGAATATCCTGCAATTGCATTTCCAAAGTTTCAAATTTTTACACCCGATAGGTATCACATGAAAACTCATTTGGTAGTTGCATTGAATAAAAAACTTTTTCCAAATATTAAAATGAATGGAGGTGGTGACAAGCTACAACCTACGATAAATAATAAATTAATTGAAATATCAGAAATACCAAAATCAACACAACCTGTCTGGAATTATGACTCAGTATTTCGAACGAAGGAAATTATAAGAGAAGATAGAGCAAGATTTGCTAGAGCCTGGAACAGATTTTTTAAAGACTTAGGCAATAGAGGTGGAGAAGAGCCAGATGAAGCTTATGAAGCATGGTTAAAAATGGTTTTTGAAAGATACAAGTACCATGTTCTTAAATTAAAAATAAACGATCACCCCAAATTCATCAAAGATAGTTTAGCTAAGCTTGATGAGGAAAATTTTGGGTATTCTATGTTTGGGTATAAAGACAAAATAAAGAGAAGCCCTATACATTATTTAAAAGCATATAAATCCAGATATTTTTCAAGTTAGTAGAAGTTGAATTACATACTCTTTTATAAAGGAAGATTGCCAAAATATTTAAAGTATTCTATCAACACAATTTTACAAGTTGATAAAACGTCAAAAGTTTTTTTTATTACGGATCAAAAAATTGAAATTGTTGATAAAAGAGTAAAAGTATTTCAAATAAAAGATTTAGATTCAAAATATATAAAAAGAATTTACCAAGAAGATTATTTTAGCGGTGAGCAAAACGATCTTTGGGAAACCTCACTAATGAGGGTCTTTTATATCAATGAGTTGGTAAATTTAGAAAATATTGAAGAATTTATTCATTTTGATTTGGATGTTTTAATATACAAATCTTTCGAGGAAATAAAATCTTCATTTTTAATGAATAAAATAAACATTACCCAACTGACAAAAAACTTTCTTGTATTCGGTTATCTATTTATTCCAAAAAAACACCTGTACAACGAACTCACAGAAATAATATTCAAAATTTTTGAAAACAGGTTTTACTACGAAAAAAAATACTATGACACAAAGAGATTAAACGAAATGAAAATGTTGTTTATTGCTTATGATAAAAATCCTGAATTGTTTAATTTAATTCAAGTTTTACCTAACAAGAACATTTCTCATGTTTTTGATCCAGGCTCATATGGTCAATTTTTAGGTGGAACTCATAATAAAAAATTTTCTAAAGGATTCATTGACAGTGAACATATTGTTGGATCAGAAATTTTAAAAAAGAATATCAAACCTGCAACTCTTAAGAATAAATATGGGGTAATAAAAGATGATACTTTTTATGAGTTAGCTAATCTGCATGTACATAGTAAAAAATTAAAAAATTTCTTACCACAAAACTATAAAAACATAATAAGCATAAATAAAGTATGAGTAACCTTAAGATTGCAATAGCCGCTCTAGTTAGAGGTTATGATAATTTGGATTCATATCATGAATTAATCCTTAGAAATAAGCATATATCTCAAAATATTGAAACGAAAAATAATCATGAATATAAATATATTTTATTTCACGAGGGAAATATAGTCGATGGTCATCAAAAGTTCATTCAAGATAATACTGACTTTAAAATTAATTTTATAGATGTAAGTCGCTGTTTCAATATTTCAAAAGAATTAGAAAATTCTGCGATACAAGAAAAAGGCAGAAAATATAAAAGTGACAAAGGCTATCGCCTGATGTGCAGGTTTAATTCTTATTACATATGGAGTTATTTGAAAGACTTTGATTATCTATTTAGGATTGATGAAGATTGCCTTATTCAAAAATTTGATAAAAATCAGTTTGATATAATGTTCAAAGATGATATTACATTTTGTTTTTCTAAGTATTCTATTGAAACTCATAAATATACAAATCTATACTTACCTGATTACTTAAAGAAAAACTTGAACACTAAAAGAAAAAATATCTATAATCATAAGTTTCCATACACAAATGTTTATATTTCGAATGTGAGTTTTTGGTTAGATCCCGAATTGAACAAAGCTTTAAAAAAAACATCTCTAAGCAATGAACAGTTTACATATCGCTGGGGCGATTTGCCTATACTAGGTTCATTTTTAAATTTTTATGAACCTAAAACATCATTTTTTAACTATCTGACATACAAGCATCTTTCACATAGTACAAATGTAAAAGTAAAAAACACGGTTGCAAATTACATATTTCAAAATGTGAACTCTTTAACTTCTAAATATTCTTATTTTTTAAAAAACTATTATTTAAATTTCAAAGCTACCATTAGAAAATATTATGGGAAAAATTAAACTCTTTATAAATAATATATTAACAGACCATGTAGGTACTAAAAATGGTTTAACTCGTGAAGAATGGTTAAAAATAACTCTAAAAAAGATTAAAGACGGTGATAAAATTTTAGATGCTGGTGCAGGTGAGGCACAATTTAAAGAACTGTGTAGCCATTTAAAATATACCTCTCAAGATATAGCTGAATATGATGGAGAAGGTGATGGAAGTGGGATACATACCAAAAGTAGAGATTATAAAGACCTGGATATTATTAGCGACATTACCGATATACCTGTAGATGATGAATCTTTTGATGCAATTATGTGTATTGAAGTTTTTGAACATATAACTAATCCCTTGGATGCTTTGAAAGAATTTAACAGAATATTAAAAACAGGAGGCAAGCTAATATTGACTGCACCTTTTAATAGCTTAACTCACTATGCACCGTATCATTTTTCAACGGGCTTTACAAAATACTTTTATCAACACCACCTTGAAAAATATGATTTTAAAATATTGGAATTGACAGAAAATGGTAATTATTTTGAATACTTAGCTCAAGAAACTCGAAGGCTTCAATCTGTCAGTAATAAATATGCAAATAAAAAATTTAATTTTTTTGAAAAAACTTTAATTATCTTATTTTTAAGAATTCTAAGAAAACTATCAAAAAATGATGATGGAAGCAAAGAATTGCTAAATTTTGGAATCCATGTATTCGCTGAAAAAAAATAGACTAAATATTAAATAAATCTGGGTTTTTCTCAAGAAGAAACTTGTACCAATCTAGAGTCATACATTTTTTGTAATCAAAAGAGCCACTCTCTACATATGAAGCTATTCTCTTTATTTCTTCAATATTATTTGCCTCTTCAATGTTTGGAAGTATTTTCTCAGCTTTTGTAAAGTCTACTTCGTATGATCTATGATCAGGATCACCGTACCAATTCTTCTCAAACCCTCCACCTAAAGAGCTTGAAACCATCTCGAAAATATCATTAATTGTCAGATTCAACGAATTATTACCAATGTTAAATATCTCACCATTATTTTTCTTGAAGACTCCCTCATCAATTGATAAATATCTGTTGTTTAACTCATTTAAACTTAAAAGTGGTCTTTTTTGATTGCCGTCTCTTAAGATATTTATTTTCTTATTTTTAATTCCTGAATAAGTCATTCCATTAATTACAAGGTCAAATCGCATTCTTTTTGAAAGTCCAAATAAGGTAGCTTGTCTAAAAACTAATACATAAAAGTTTTTATCTGAATAGCTTGTTACAAGGTTTTCAGCCAAAATGTTGGCAAAAGCATATGTAGTTAGAGGGTGAATACTACTATTTTCATCTACAATTTTTTCATTAAAACCATAAACACTGCAACTTGAAGCTAAAATATAGCCTTTTACTCCAGCTTTTTTTGCATTTTTACATGTATTAAGTCTTGTTTCAGCATTTATTTTATATGAAATTTCTTGATTTAGTTCAGCAGAGGGATCGTTCGAAATAGCTGCTAGGTCAATTACTATATCTATATCTTTAAAATCTTCTTCTTTTAATTCTCTAACATCTTTTTTTACAACTTCTATATTCGTAAATTCTGAAAGGTCAGTTTCAAAAAATAATGTATCAATAATTTTTATGTTATGACCATTTTTAGATAGAGCTGAAGCAAGTTCAGATCCAACATATCCAGCCCCTCCAGTCAAGAGGTAGTTATATGAAGTCATAGTATCATATTAGTATGATAGAATTTCATAGACATTTAAACTTTCCTAAAACAAAAGAGTATATTTTAGATGCTATTGATAATCATTCATTTAATGATTTTGGAAAATACTATCATAAATGTTCGGAATTTTTAATTGAATTAACTGGAGCAAAAAAAATAATTTTAACCCATTCAGCAACCGCTGCTTTAGAACTAGCAACTCAATTATTACTTAACGAAAATTCTAAAGCTTTGGTTCCATCATATACTTTTTCCTCAACTGCAAACGCAGTATTAAGAAATAATTCGCAGATTGAATGGGGTGAAATCGATTTAGAAAGCTTGTGTCTTGATGTGGAAGATGACGATAATAAAAATAAAATTTTATCTTCAGAATTAGTAATGCCAGTTCATTACGGTGCTGGTGCTGTAAAAATGAATAATTTATTAGAATTATCAAACTTACACAATATAGAAATCATAGAGGATGCTGCCCAATCTTTAGGAGTTTTTATTGGAGAAAAACACGTAGGTACTTTTGGCAAATTTGGTGCAATATCATTTCATAATACTAAATTTATTCATGCAGGATTTGGAGGGGCACTACTTATAAATGATTTAGATTATTTTGATGAAGCAATGGAAATTTATAATCGTGGTACCAACAGGCATCTCTTTCAAGAGGGCAAGGTGAACAAGTATAATTGGACAATTTTGGGATCATCTTTTGGAAATTCAGAAATAAACTTTGCTTTATTATTCTCACAACTTGAAAATTTAGATTACATAGTAACCGAAAGAGAAAAAATTTATAAAAGTTACCAAGAAATGCATGATACGATTTCTAAATACGATGTAAAAATTCAAGATATTTCTAATGTTTCAAAGTCAAATTTTTCATCATTTTACTTACTATTAGAAAATTTAGAAAAAAGGAATAATTTAATTACCTTTTTAAAAAACAATAAAATCTCTTCTCAATTTCATTATGTTCCTTTACATAATTCCCCGATGGGAATTAAGATTGCTCCTTCAGAAGAAATGAAGAATACCGAATTTGCAAGTGATGGTATCGTAAGGTTGCCTATTTATCCATCTTTAAAAAAGTCAGAACAAGAATATATAAAAGAAAAAATAATCGAGTTTTTTGAACTTAATTATCAATAACTTCTAATAGTTTTTTTCCATAGTCTGAACCCGAGAATTTTTTAGCTCTTTCTAAGAATCTCTTTTCAGATATATAATTTTTTCTCAATGCTATTTCCTCTAATGACCCAATAAGAGTTTTTTGCCGAACTTCTATAGACTGAATAAAAGAACTCACAGAAAATAGGTCATTAATTGTGCCAGCATCGTACCAAGTAATTCCTCTTCCAATATCTAATACCTCAACCTTTTTTTGATTAAGGTAAAGGTTATTTAAATCAGTAATTTCCAATTCATTCCTGTTTGAAGGTTTTAGTTCCTCAATAAAATTAAAAACATCAGAATCGTAAAAATATAAACCCAAAACAGCTTCATCAGAGATAAACTTTTTTGGTTTTTCAAGAATTATATCAGGGCTACTATCTGCATTTCTTTTTAAAACACCGTAACTATTTGGATTATTTACTTTTTGGGTAAATAACGCATTGTCAGTTGTACTTTTGATATTGTTGAATAAATTTTCTAAACCTTTTCCAAAGAAGACATTATCTCCAAGAATTACTTCTAATTTACTATCTTTTGCAATATCTTTTGCAGTGTATAATGCACTTGCAAGACCATCTGGATTTTCTTGAAAGCAAAATTCAATTTCAATTCCAAAATCAGAACCATCTCCTAAAAGTTTTTTAAAACTGTCTATATGTTCTGGGTCAATGACAATTATGATTTTCCTGATTCCAGAGATCATTAAAGTTGAAAGAGGATAGTAAATCATTGGTTTGCTGTATATGGGCAGTAAATGTTTGTTTACTGAATTAGTTAAAGGAAACAACCTAGTTGCTTGACCACCAGCTAAAACTAAACCATATTTGTCCATAATTTTATCTTAATTTATTCTTGTGAACTAGTCTGAGTTTTATTTGTTGATATCTTTTTTGAGCCAATTCTTGAACTTCATTCATTACAAATTTTGATAAAACAGCTGTAATTAAGAAAAATGATAAACCAAATACTATATGATAAATAATCTGAACAAAATTGTAAGCAATTGTAGGCGTCGGATTTAGAAAAATAAATGATAGAAGTATGATCTGAAGTTTTCTATCTGGAATCTTATATATGATAAAAAACAATACTATAAAAATAGGGAGTCTGTAAGAGTTGTTTGAATAAATACTCGTTAAAAGAAACCAAAATAAAAGAGAATAGAAATAGCTATTTTTTTCAATGTCACCTATTAACGATGCTGAGGTTTTGACAATTTTCAGCCTTGTTAAGGAAAGCAAAAAAATTATTAGAATAGCATAAGTCAAAAAAATATTTTGGCTATTGATAATATTTGAGTAGTGAAATATTCCATAAGCCTCTTCTATTGTTAACTTTAAATCCATGTATCCATATCCAGAAAAATCTCCTAATTGAGTTGTCAAAGTAGCAATACATAAAACTATAAAAGCAGAAGAAAGAGTTAAATATTTTTTTTTATTATTTTGTAAAAAATAATAAAAAATTCCAATAATTCCACCAACAGGGTGAAGTTTAAAAAGGAAAAATAAAAACAATGAACTTAAAGCCAATAGATAATTTGGCTTCTGTTTATTTAAAACAAGAAAGCTAATCAAAAAAATGAATAAATCGGGATTACCCTGATTAATTAGAAAAATCATAGGTGGCGAGACAAAGATAAACATCAAGAAAAATAAATGTTTCTGCTCCTGTCTTTTAATTTGGTTTAGATAAACATAGGATAAAATCAGTAAACAAAGAAATTGAAAAGCAAAAGCTGTAATGTATGGATCAGTTCTTATAATAATATATTCATCCAATATGCCACCATACAATTCACGACATTCTTTAAAATAAAATTCTGGTTTATAGTTTGGTTCTCCATTACAGCGGAATGTCAAGAAGTTCCATTGTAAGTCATACCACCTTGAATAGCCGTGATAAATTCTTTGTCCACTTAAAATCCAAAATTTATCAAAGAAGCTGCTTAGTGAGAATAAATATTTTGAAAAATAATAGATTATAGGTATTGAAGAAAAGAAATAAATATCAAAATTTGAATAAGTAAAATTTTTTTTTGAATCTGTCAGAAGAAAAATTAGCGCAAATAAACCCAAGTAATCCGGTATAAAAAATAGTAAAGTTAACGTAAATAATGTAATAATTTTTAAATTCTTTAAATTAATTACTAAAATTATCAAGAACAATATTCTAAAAAAATATCGTTGATTTGATGTTTCAGGTTCACTAAATGGAATGATTATTTTTATCAAACTTAAGTTAACTGCGAAAAAAATATGCAAAAATAAATTAAATACAATATAATTCAAAAAATTAATGAAGTAATTTCGACGTGATAGCATTAAAAATAAACAAATAAATCCATTAAATAGTAGATCCAATAGATCAAATAATTTAGGGCTATCATTTATAAATACATCAATTGTTTTTGAATCCTCATTTATAAAAAAACTATCTACTTTTTTTATACAGCTTATATTTTGAATCTCAGGATAAACATAAATGTCTTTTCTGAAAATATTTAATTCATAGTCTGAATATTTTTCTTTAGCAAGGTTTATAAATTTATATTCACTAACTGAGCATGAATTAGAAGATGTATTATTTTTTAAATCTATTTCGAATTCCTGGTCTGACTGTAATAAAGCACTGAATAAAAATATTAAAATCAAGCAAACAAGAATTAAAGAAGATAAATTTAATATTTTTTGAACTAAATCAAGAAATTTAGGCAAATAATTAACAAAAGTATTATTTTTTAATTTTTCCATTGTTGAACTTTTATATTTTTTATTTTAGTTAAAGTTATTAGTGATTATGGAAAATACACTTAAATATTCGATTGTTGTTCCCTGTTACAATTCAGAACCTTTTTTAAAAACTTTATGTGAGCAAGTTTATAAAGCTTTTGAAAAAGATTTTGAATTAATACTGGTAAATGATTTTTCAAGTGACGAAACTAATAAAAAAATTATTGAATTAAAAAATACTTATAATTTTATAAAAGGTTTTTCTTTTCCAAAGAATCTTGGACAAATTGCTTCAACAATATATGGGATAAGTAAAGCGGAGGGAGAAATTACAATAACAATTGATGATGATCTACAACACAGCATTCAAAGTTTTAAAATTCTTGAAACTTTACTAAATAATGAAAATATGGATATAGTTGTTGCAACATGGGATACGGATGAATCATTAGTGAGAAATACTTCTTCAACTATATTCAGAATTTTATCAAGTTTAATAATATTGAAAAAAACAAGCTTTAGAAATACTGCTTTTAGATTATTTAAAAGTGAATACAATAAAAAGATTTATGAATATTTTTGTTCTCGATTTTGGCTTGATCCAAGAAGAATATTTCAACTCCAAAAAATTGGTCAAGTTAAAGTTGATCATTTTCTTCAATCGGATAGACCACAGTCTTCTTTTAAATCAAGAATAACTTTGGCTTCAAAGCATATTATTTTTGATTCCTACCTTGTGAATTTAATTATTTTAATAGCTATAGTCTTTGATCCAAGATTTATTATCTTTTTCTTTTTTTATTTTTTAATACAGAAAACTGTAAGAGAGAAAACAAAAAGAAAAAGAATTGAAATATACAGTGAAGCAACAAAGTTATAAATTTCTAAAATTTTTTAACAAACATGAAAAAAAATTTTTATTGTTTTTATCTTCATTTATTTTAATTCCAGCAACTGTTTTGATTATCAGTATTCTAAATTTAGAAATTATAGGTAGCTCAGAAGATTTTATTAATCAAGAAGGTTATTGCAATATGTATTTATCTTCTGAAGTTTTAGATCAATTTAACAATAAAGAAGCAATAGTAAAAAAAGAAAAAAGAGATGTATATATTTTTCCTGAACTTTCTAATTTAAAATGTCTTGGATTTGTTACAGAGATTAATTCCAATGATATGACTAATGATGTTATAACTTTGTATTATGGTTCTAATTCAAAAGTGTTTAATTACTTGGACACTTTCTTTAATCTCACACTAATCTGTTCACTTATATTTTTAAGAAAAAAAAACTTATCAATTGTCTTAATTATTTATTTAATTTTTAATATTCTAAATTTTAAAGTCTTCAACCCCCTTGACTTAAGTTACAAAATATTTTTACCAATAATTGGACCCGAATCAATTGATTCAACTACTTTTCTCAAAAATTTATTTATGATTTTTTTCTTTATAAAAATTAACAACAATAAGGGCTACCTAATATTGCTTACATATATTTTGTTCTTTTCTGTTGATTATTTTGGAATATTTGTAGTTTTGATTTACTTAAAAAATAAATTTAGATTCTCATTTTCAAAATCTGAACAAAAATATTTTATATTATTGCCATTATTTTTTTATATTTTGAGAATCTTTTCGACATTTACTGAACAACTAAATTATTTTTGGATTACTTTGGGTCAAAGAGTTTATAGAGGCTTTACTGTTTTTCCAGATTTACAATGGACTCTATTTGGACTTCGCTGTAATGGTGACCCCAACAGCTCGCTTTATTTTGGCAATGTAAAAGAAAATAAGATTGTTTGTTACGATTTGAGAGGAGGGCCTTTAGATTCTTATTTAAGTATTAATGGGGATGTACAAATTTTATCTTTAGTTATTGGAAATCTCTCAATTGTACTATTGTTGATTTGTTTTTATTATTTACTTAGTAAATATCAACAACATTATGTTTTATTAGTATTTTTAATCTTAAGCCCACCTATGAATCATCTAACATTTTATGGTAATGATGACTTAATTATTCTTTTAATTTCACTGTATTGCTTAATAAACTTCAAAAAAAACTCTCTATTTAAAGTTTTATTGATTCTTATAATATCATTATTTAATCTACACCCCGCTCCACTTTTAGGAGGAATATTTTTAGTTGCTCTTAAAGAAAAAAATAAAAAAATTATTTTATACTCATCAATAGCTATTTCTATTTTTTCAGCTTTATTTTTTGTTGATTTAATTTATAACAGTAAGAATATAAACAATGCTTGGTTAGCTCCAGGTTATGGTTTTGGAATTTATTTAGATATTTTATTATTGGATAAATATTTTGATTTCAGTTTATTACTATCTTTAAGCCTGATTTTGATATTTATTATATTTCTTTACAGATTTTTAAAAGTTAAAGAAAATAAAATACTTATTAGTCAAAATATATCAGATGTTTACTTAGTAATTCCAAGTATCTGTTGGTTTTTAGTTACTTTTTTGTACACAAATAACACATACAGAATTCCATTGTTTTATTGTGTTTTCTTTTTATTTTTTATTAACGCAAACGACACGTTGAGGAAAATTATTTTATTTTTCATATTTCTAGAACCTATAGTTTTGCAATCTTATTTATCATCTAAACTATTTATAATGGCTATTTCAGATTTATCATCCTATATACTGTTTGTTTTATTTATGATTTATTTATTTGATTTTCTCAAAGATTTTTTAAATCCTTTAAGAGAAAAAATAAAATTAGGTAATTAAATTGCTTTTTAAATTGTTTTATAAAATTTTAGAAAACCCAATTATATATGATTTTTACCAAAATTTAGTTTCAACTAAAAATATGTGGAGTACCGTATTTAAAAGTTTTATAGATACCTCAGAAGATTTCATAGTCTTAGATTGCGGTTGTGGAACTTCAAAATACAGGGAATTAATTGATGCAAAAAAATATATAGGTCTAGATTTTAACTCAAGTTACATAGAAGAAGCAAGATCTAAATTTCCAAATGACACTTTTAAAGTTGCAGATCTCACAAATCTTCAGACAATAGATTATGAGAAAGTTGATAGGATAATTCTATTAGGAATTATTCACCACTTAGATAATAATGAATCAATGGTATTGCTTGATAAACTTTATAGTTTGTTGACCGAAAATGGAGTAATTTATACCTTGGACCCTCTCTTTGTTAGCATTGAAAAAACTTCAGATAGAATTGCAAACTTTATTGCGTCAAAAGATCGTGGACAGTATGTAAGAGAAGAAAAAGAGTACTTGAAATTATTTAGTTATAAAATAGAAAAAATTGAGAAAACAGTTTTTAACAACCTTTTAAGAATTCCGTTTTATCACTTAGGCTTAAGTATAAGAAAATGAACAAAGAAAAATTTCAATTAACGGCTTGTAGTGAAGAGTATTGGGAGTTTGTTAGACAGTTAAGAAACAATGATAAAGTACAGGCAGGTTTTATCGAGACAAAACATATCAGCAAGACTCAGCAAGAAGAATATATGAATAAATTTCAAGGTGATTACAGAGTTTGTTTAATCGGAAATATCCCTGTTGGATATATAGGGGTGATTGAGGATGATATTAGAATCTGCACTCATCCAGATTATCAAAAAAGAGGTATCGGAAGATTCATGCTAGAGGAAGCAAATAAAATTTGGCCTAATGCACATGCAAAAATAAAAGAAAGCAATCTTGCAAGCAAAAAACTTTTTGAATCAGCAGGTTTTGAGGTCCAGTTTGTAATAATGAAAAGAAAATAATATATAGTGTGTACAAAATTTTGAAATGAAGTATTTATTTAATTCAATACCAAGAGGTGTTATTTACCACAGTCTTGCATATGACTTAAAGAATATATTTAGAGTAATATTTGCAAACTTAAAGCAAGAAAAATTAATTGAAGAGTATAAAAAATCTTTTGCAGAAATAAATGGAAGCAAATATTGTACAATTTTTTCTTATGCTAGAACAGGTATTCACTTTTCTTTAAAATCTCAAAATTTTGACGAAGGCACTGAAATCTTAATGCCACCCATAACAATTAAAGCTATTCTTGATGGGGTTCTTGACCTAGGTTTAAAACCGATATTTGTTGATATAGACTCAAAATCATTTTGTTTTGATATAGAAAAGCTAAAATCTTCAATCTCACCAAATACTAAAGCTATTTTGATTACGTATCTTTTTGGAGTTGTGCCAAACATGGATGAATTAATTCAATTTTGTAAAGATAATAATCTTTTTGTTGTTGAAGATTTTTCACAATGTCTAAATGGAGAATACAAAGGAAAAAAAGTAGGAAATTTTGGTGATGTAGGTATTTATAGTTCATCAACCACTAAAACACTTGATACATATGGTGGTGGTGTTTGTGTTACGAACCGAAAAGATATTTTTCTAGCTTTAGAAAAATACGAAAAAACACTCTATAACACATCTAGGCTTAGGATTTTTAATGCAGTTGCTCTTGATTTTATTAGAAATTTTGCAACAAATAATCTGGTTTTCACTTTGATTACTTATCCAATAATCAAATCATTGAACAAGGTTTTGAATAAATCTATTTCAAAGTATGTAGGCGAGAGGTCAAAAAAACAAATTAATGAATTACCAACTTTTTGGTTTGAAAAATTTTCATCATTTCAAGCTAAAATTGGGCTTGAATTAATAAATTCAATAGAAAAAAAAGATAAAAAGAGAATTGATAATGTAGATTTTATTTTAAACGGGTTAAAAACTAGTTTTTCAAAGACACCCTTGAAACTTAAGAATTCAAAAAATGTATATTGGCAATTTGTAATTCAATATCCAGAACCTGAAGAAGCAATCAACTATTTTAAAAAAAGAGGAATTGACTCTGCAACAACCAGTCTTATACAAATTTCAAATTTAGATTATGTACCTAAAAAAGAAACAATTAATGCTGATAAATTATTAAATAATGGAGTTTTTATTCCTTCGTACCCGAGACTTACCTACAGGAGAGTAAATAGAATTAAAGAAGCTTTAGAAGCTTATGAGAGAAGTATTTGAAGGTTGTAATAATTGGCTCCGGCTTAGCTTCTATATCAGCAGCAAAAGTAGTTATATCAAAAGGGTATACACCCTTAATAATAGATCCAAACAATACAACACTTGATAAATCAAAAAGTAATTACTTTCTTGGTAAAGAAAAAAAATATTTTCCAATAATTTTCAAAAAAAATAAAGATATTCCTCCTTATAGTTACTTTAAAGGAGGGCTTGCCTTAGGCTGGGGTGGAAGCGTTCTTCCTATAAGCAATGAAGATCTTAAAAATTGGCCAATAGACTTAATAGAACTTGAAAAATACTACAAAGAAATTTTAAAAGAGTATGGCCTGTTAGCTAAGAATGATTTATTGGAAAAATCATTTAAAATTTACACAAAAAATAATAAAACAGAAACTCTTCATTTGAGTCAAGGAATAAAAAAGCTGTTAAAAGAATTTTCTAAAAAAGAAAAGAAATTTTTAAAAAATAATATTTATTTTGGACAATCGAGAATTTTAATTGATAAAAATAATAAAAAACCAAATGAGCCAATGTCTGTAGAAGAGGCTATTAATGATCTAATTAAAGAAAATAAAATAGACTATAAATCTGGATGTTATTTAGATCATTACCAAGAGTTAGACGATAAAGTCATTTTGAATTTAGTTAATGAATATGGAGAAAAAGAAAAGATAAGTTGTGACAAGGTATTTATAGGCGCAGGTTCTGTAAACAGTACAAGGATTTATCTAAAATCTCATAAAATATTTTCAAAAACTATTAAATTATTAGCTACTGAAAATTATTTTTTACCTATTTTAAGTTTGAAAAAGTATCCACCTTTTAATAAAAATAAATTTCCAGGTATTTTTATTGATTTTATAGATAAAAATATTTCTAATAATTGGATTCATTGCCAAGTTTCAACCCTTAACTTAAAGATGTTTTATGCAGCAGGAATAAACATTCCAAAATTCAAAGTAATTCAATCATTATTCAGACAGGTAATATCATTGTTTTACGTAGTTCAGATTGGTCTAAATTCTAATGACTCAAATTATTATGAACTAAATTTAGAAGAAAAAGGAAAATTAAATTTTAAATTTATTGAACCAAAATATACTGCTACAAAACGTAGAAAATTATCAAGAAAAATGTTCAAATTATTTCTAAGTTTTAATTTACTTTTACTTACACCTTTACAATTTTTTGGTAAAAATTTTAAGAGTTACTATGTTGGTGGAACGTTGCCTTTAAAGAAGACACCAACAAAAATTCTAGAAACAGACATATTAGGAAGGCCCATAAATTTAAAAAATGTCCATTTTATTGATAGTTCAGTTTTCCCTGACCTCCCATCAACAACTTTTGCATTTACTATTATGGCAAATAGCGCAAGAATCACTGACAATTCTTTATGAGATTATTGTCATATATACTTAAAGAAAATTGATATGAACGCAAAGAAATTCTCCTCAAAAAACACAATAGATTTTTATCAACTTGCAATCCTACATAAATCAAGTTTTGATAAATCACTTGCTACAACGCTCAGTGCTTATTTCTTGTCAAAATTTTACAAGATTTTGTTTGTAGATATGAATTATGAATGTATTTATATTGAAAATTCTGAAAAAGAAATATTAGGAGCATTAATTATTAAAAACAATCATTTTAAAAAAATAAAATTGAAAAAATATCTCAATGTATCATTCCTTCTCTTCACAGGATTTTTAAATAGTCCTATATTTTGGATTAATTCTGTTTTAAAAAATAGAAATCTTTATAAAGGCTTATCCTATGATTATGAAATATCCACAATATTTGTATCAAGTGAACATCAATCAAAAAATATAGGTACAGAATTAATTAACTTCTTAAAAGATAATAAATTTAAAAATATTATTGTTAATACAAACATTGCTGAAAGTTTTTATATTAAAAATGGTTTTAATTTAATTAGAGTGGTTAATGATATTTCAGTGTTTAGCTTGAGATAAAATATATTATGAAAAATTTTCAATCGTTGTTTAAAAATGTAAATTTGAAGAATCAAAAGGTTAAGACAATAAAGCTAAAACTTTTGTTTTCAATACCAATTTTAACTTTTATAGTTTACTTTCTTGATTTCTATATTCTAGGCAATTTTTATTCACAACAATTTTGGTGTGTTGAAGTTTACAGGGAATTTAATATTCTAAATTTAAATAACTTGAGACTTCCAATACATTGTGACGAAGGTCCTTATAGATTTGCATCTTCATCTTTAGAAAATTTTTTTGATAAAACTAATCCCTATCAAGGAAGACCTTTATTTGTTTTATTAATTGCTATATTTAGAAATTTCTTTAATTTAATTAGTTTTTATTTAATTAGTGATTACCTTATTTTTAGAATTTCAATGATTTTTCTTCAAATGATAATTTTATTTTTTATTTTTCGAACTTTCGTTTCTATAACTGACTTAAAATTCAAGGCCAAAAATGATTATCTTATCCTTTTTCTTTTAATAAGTACTCCAAGTATTAGGTGGAATTTATTTTTTTCTTCCGTTGAAAATATTACATTTTTACTTTTTCTTATGACTTTAAATTATGTTCATAGTAAAAATGAATTCATTATAAAAAATAATAAAATCTTTATCTTTTTTGGAATACTTTCTTTAGCCCACATGTCCGCAATTATTTATGGCCTCATAATTGAACTATTTAGGATTATTAAATACAAAAAAATTGAATTTAAAATTTTTACAATAAGATTGTTACATCTTTTTGTGTATCAGTTTATATATCGGATCATAGTTTTACTCAGTGACTTTACTTTCTATGACTGGCATAAAGAAATTTATAATCAGTTTTATTGGATTTTAGATATTTTTCAAGGAAAAGAATCAATTGCTGATTGCCAAACGTTTGATACTTTTTGGAGATGCAATTTCGAGGTATCTCAGAGCTTTATAGGATACTTTTTAATTTTATTGATTTATGTATTTATTTTATTTATTGCAATGAAATATTTAGATTATGACTTGCCACGATTAATTGTTTATTCATTTTACATAAACTTATTAATCTTTATTTTTTGGTCTTTACAGGGTTTGTATGAACCATTTAGATTTGTAAATTACAGCATAGGTTATTTTCTATTCTTTGCTTCCTACGTATATGTTTTAAAATTTGAAAAAAATACTTTTCTAATCTTGTCTATATTGTTTTATCAATACTCAATTCTTTATTTGGAACCATACAATACAGCTCTTAATTTGCCGCAAATAAACATATTTACATTAATTTCATTTATTTTATTTTCAATTTTTATTGTTAACTTATTGATAAAAAACAATAAAAAACAATTTTCTAAATATAATTAACTAATGATTTTTGTTGTGATTCCAGTTTTTAATGAAGAGAAAAGCATAGAAAAAGTAATCAAGAGTGTATATCCATTTTGTGACAAATTAATAGTTGTAGATGATTGTTCAACCGACACAACATTAAAAATATTAAAATCTCAAAAAAATGATAAATTAATTATTTTAGAAAATAATAAAAACTTAGGAATAGGAGGTGCCTCAAAAATTGGGTTTAGGAAGGCTTTTTCGCTAGGGGCTAAATACATAGTAAAGTTTGATGGAGATGGACAGCATTTGGCTGAAGATATTCCTAGATTCATAGAACAGCTATCAGAAAATAATTTTGATTACGTAAAAGGCAATAGATTCATGTCCTCAATTTCCGAAATGCCATTTTATAAATTAATAGGTAATTTAATATCTACAACTCTTCAAAAAATTGTTACCGGTAATTTTAGTATTTCTGATCCTAATAATGGTTTTCTAGCTTTTAAGGTTGGAATTTTTGAAAAAATCAATCTCAAGAACCTAAGAAATGATTATTTTTTTGAAAATTCAATTTTGGTAAATCTAAATGTATTTAAATATAAAATTTCGGAGGTTCCCATTGAAACTATTTATGCTGGTGAAAAAAGTAGTATTCCATTATTTAGTGGATCATTAAAACTCATACCTGTATTTACAAAATTATTGTATTTAAAAAATTATTTGAACATTCGGGCAAATTTATCAATGGGAAGTCTTATATTCTTTATAATTAATTTTTTAATAATATTAAAAATTATATTTATAGAGGTAATCAGTTTAAGTTTAATTTTTGGGTTAATTGTTGTATATCTGTTGATTGAAGTTATCAATTTTTTCAATGAATAAAATAAAAACTTTTGGCATATATTTAATACCGATACCGTTTGTAATAAATTTTCTTCTGAATCTTAAGGAAAACAATCATCTTATTTTAGAAAGTTTATTTCTAAGTTTTTTTTGCTTTCTTTTTTTATTTTTAATTGGGAAAGAATTAAATAATATACTTGGGCTTGAATCTATATCCTTGTCGATTTCTTTTTATTTAGTATCTGCATTTGCTTTTAATTTTCTATTACTTCCTTTAGATAAGATGGTTTTAAATTTCAAAGAAATGTTTTTAATTTACAACATATTGGTTGTTATATTTATCTTTGTTAAAAAAAGGAATCCAAGGTATTTATTTTTTGCTTTAATTTTATTGTTTGGAATAAGAAATATTATCACACTCTTTGAACTAGATACATCAACTTATCTTCAATACAGCAGTGACGTATCAGAGTTTTGGTTACCTATGTCAAATATGATTTACTCAAATGATTTATATTTTTCAATTGATAACAATGTTATGCCTGGATATTCATTATTAATTAATTTTGTCTATGCAAAATTGTATTTTTTATTTTTTGGATCTTATTCATTCTCTTTTAATCTAATAGTCCCAAACATTTTTCTATATTTGAACTTATTGTTAATATTTGAAATTAAATCAAAGAGAATTACAAAGATTATTGTTTTGTCTCTTTATATTTCAATTTTATTAAATAGTGTTTGGTTAAGTTATTTATTTTTTAATTCCTTGATGGGTGAAGTAGTTGTAAACTATTTATTTAGTGTTTTCCTGACAAATGCTTTCTGTAATTTAAATGTACAAAACAGTAAATACTATTTTTTAATTTTAGGATTCTTGTATTTCTTAAAACCATTTGCATCAATATTGTTTTTTATAGTTGTTTTATATTTTGTTTTTAGACAAAAAAAATATAATTATTTATGGATTTCTATGGTTGGATTCTTTTTAAATTATTTATACAGTAGTTTAATTTTTAAAAATCAAACTACTCAGAATTTATATTTTAAAATATTCCGTGAAAATTCCAATAATCTTTTCGAGTTTCAATTTGAAAATATTTTTTTGATTCTTACTCAGGAAATATTCATTGACAAAGTTTTGACTCTTTTCTTATTAATTTATATTTCTTTAAAAATTATAAATATAGGAACTACTGAAAATTTTAATATGCTCAACTCAATTCTTTTATTAAATACACTTCTTGTTTTTTTTCTATATTTGACTGTATGGAAAGAGATTGAGTTAGGGTCATCATATAGATATATATTTTCATTTATAAATATTTTTTTCTTAGATTTTAAACTTTCAGTTGATAAAAACATTATTAAATAATTTAATTTTTAGCTTGAAAGGTTTTAGTTATCTTTTAAAAGTTTTTGTGTCTTTGAACTCACAGCTTTTCTTTGGTCATTTTTTACTGTTTTTAATATTTTTCTCATGATTAAATTATCTCAAATTGGGAGTCTTTTGAGTAAATATACTTGAGTTTAAATCTTAACCCCAAGAACTAAATGGGAATGTTATAAAATCTGACTTAATACAATAATAGACACTCTCTTTATTTGTATAACATGCAGT
>MDTA01105422.1_pt1 | contig 27288 bp, 27 predicted proteins | sample 811151 | NCBI WGS metagenome assembly MDTA01 (sample SAMN05326648, study PRJNA326480) | marine metagenome | isolation source: seawater | place: Indian Ocean: South | collected 2010 | reverse complement strand
TCTTTTTTTAGTTTAAAATCTCTTATAATATTTATAATTACTTTTTCTGATGAAGTTTTTGAATTAGATAATTTTTTTTTTCTTTTATGTAAAATTACATCTTTGAAATAAAATTTAGAAAATGATAAAAGCTCATCCCAATCACTAGATAAAATTATTTTGCTAAAAATTTTTGCCTCAAATGCATTCTTTAATGTCCAAAAAATTAATGGATATCTATTAAAATTGATTAAATTTTTTTTTTTTATTCTTTGGGATTTTTTTCTTGCAAGAATTAAGCAATAAGGTTTCATTTAAATGAAAAAGTTAAAATTTATTGTGTATAATTATATTGTAATTTTAAAATATTTGTGAAGATATGGATTCAATCTATATCTTAGACGACCTAAAATATAGCTTTTATTCTCAATTTTATAAACATCTTTTAATCTTCTAGTCATAAGATTATAAACAAGGACAATTCTATTTGATTTTCCATCACCTTTATATGAATGCCATGTTTCTCTCTCACTTCTTGAAAAAAAAACACCTCTATTTATTTTCCAGTCAACAGAATTCTTATCTTCACCTTTTTTATTTGCATAAAATATTGTTCCTGAATTTTTTTCAGGTTTGAGATATATAACTCCACTCAAAAGTTTATCTGGAGTATCATCATGGATCGGAAATTCATAATTGGCTCCTGTCTCTATAATGTGAAATTCTGAGTAATCATAAAGTTTTGTTTTTTTTGGATTTAATTCTTTTAATAAATTCATTGCTTTATTGTGATAATTTTTTTGCAATCTTTTTAAAAACTCTGGACTAATGCAATCGGTTTTGACTTCTTGATTTTTGTCTATTTGATTGTGATAAACTTTAACCTCATGACTGTTGATACTTTTAAGTTTAACTGAAGTTATTTCCTCTAAATCTTTTTGATTTAAAAAATTATCTATAATTTTAATGTTCATTTTTTTCAAACAAATAGTTATATATTTTTGAGTGATTTCCAATAAAAAACTCACTTGCTCTTTTTTTATGTTTAAAATCAAAATTTGATTTTTTCATAATTTCGATCACTTGATTATATTGTTCCGTGAAATTTTCATTAATTTCAATTGAAATACTTTTTAATCTTTTATCAGATAAATAATCACCTGCTCCTTTAAGAATTAAATGCTCAATCCCATCTACATCAATCTTCATATAATTTGGTAACTTCAAAATATTTTGACTTATTAAGTATTTTATTGATGATCCAAGAATTTTATAGCTATTTTTTGGATTAAAGTTTTTTCCCGTAAAATCAATTTTTTTTCCAAATGTATTTTCGGCATACCCTTCTATAAATTCTCTCTCATTAAGGAGCATATATTGATTTTCTTTTTCTGACAAAGGTAATTGATTTATAATAACTTTTTCTTGTAAGTTATTTATTGAAATATTTCTACTCAAAACTCTCACATTACTTGTTGATGGTTCAAAAGAGACTACAGATATGTTTTTAAATTTTGAGGCTGCATAAATAGAATATAAACCAATATTAGCACCGATATCCCAAAATATAAAATTTTCTCTATCGTCAAAACTATCTATCCAATTAATTGTTTCTGGCTCCTTTGAAAACAATGTATCTACTCTCCATTTTGTAATTGAATTAGGTGTAAAAAAAAATATTTTTTTATTCGAAATTTCTTTTTCCGTATATGATTTATTCTCAATAAGATCTTTTAAAAAAAATAAAAATTTTTTATTGAATATTTTTTGTAAAAAAACATCAAAAAAATTAATTAGATAGAAAATTATCTTTGCTATATATTTCATTATTATTTTAAAATTTTTTTAAAATTGTTATTTTTATTTCCAAATTTTATAAGGTTTCCTCTTTTTTTAAGTTGGTAGAAATAAATTTTATCGTTAATTTTTTTGGAATAAATGCTTGGCCAAACATTTTTTGAATAAATATCAAAAACTGGGTGTTCACAGATTTGGATTACTTTTGCACCATGTTCTAGAGCCTCGACTATTCCTCCTGAATTACCGATAAATATAGAGTAGTTTTTTTTATTTTTTGTATTTCCTTTTTTTTGGTTCTGACTTAATTTATGTATATTTTTAATAAAATTAATATTATTTTTTGAATTAAATGCGGCTGGGTGATTTTTTATTTTATAATCTTTTAAATTAATATAACCCTCATTATATAGATATTTAATTGCTGTAATAACCAAATCTTTATTTCTAATAGTTAAAGGTAAGAAAATTGTATTATCAAATTTCTTCTTTAATTTTAAAAAACGGTAGGAAGGTAAAACTTTTATATTTGATTTTTTCCACCCTAAAATTTTAGTAAAACAATATCGTTGGTCTTTTCCGTTCAAGATAACTTGATTTGGGCTGTTGCTTTTGCGAATAAAGTTGGCAGGAACTGCTAATGGAGGAGAATGAATATAGCCAATCGTATTAATTCTCGGATAGTTTTTTTTTAAAAAGTATATTAATTTATTTTGAAAAGGCTGGCCCTCAAAAGGCATTACAACATTTTTAACGTAATGATTAATAAACGGATCAATTTCTTTAACCAAAATATCAGCAAAAAAATTGAAATTAGAAATTGTTGTTAGAAAATATTTAAAATTTTTAAAAAGATAGGGAATATTTTTGTAAATTATTTTAAAAATTAAGAAAATATTTAAACTTTTTTTGGTGATTGGTTTAAAAAAAACTATATTATTTGCAATTTTTGTTGGCCTATTTTTACTTAAATAAATTACAAACCATAACGTTTTTTTTAAATCTTTAGAGGCAATATTAAAATATCTATCTTTAAAAGATCCATCTTTATTGAAGTTATTCTCAAATGCCCAGGTAACTATGATTTTATTGTAAGAAATTATTTTTTTCGGGATAATTATTTTGTAATTAATATAATTTAGAATAAAAAAAATATCTTTAATTATTACTATAGATCTACTGAAAAAATTTTCATTTTTGTAATTTGATATTGAATTTAGTATAGTAGATCCAATAAAATTTGAATACGTTGCTAGATAGAATATAGAGTCACCATATGGAAAAAATTTTTCATTATTAAAAAATGCGAGAAATTTTTTTGAATTCTTCAGCAATTCCAGTTGAGAGCTTTTCATTAAAAATTATTTATTCACCGCCTGAAATTGATAGAACTTGATTTGCTATATAGGTATTTTCACTTGATCCCAGGAAATATACGAATTCAGCAATTTCTTTCGGGGTAGCCATCCTGCCCATAGGTATGATTTTTGCCCTCTTTTTGAGATTTTTTGAAGGAAGCTTTGAATGTAATTTTGTTTGGGTTGCGCCTACTCTAATTGTATTGATTAAAACATTGTTTTTAGTCCATGCTTTTATTTCGTTTGGAAAAAACTCCATTGAGTGTTTTGAAAATGAATAAGGAAAATTTTTTAAACCACCACCGAATTTAACTCCGATTGAACCTAAGTTTATTATTCTTCCCCATTTTTTTTTATTCATTTCTTGACCTAAAGATTGGGTGAGTAAAAACCCAGGGTAAAAATTTACTTTTAGAACATCAACCAAATCAGAAAATTTCGTTTTTGTAAATTTCATTTCTTTAATATATCCTGAGGCATTAATAAAAATACTGCAATTTTTGAATATTTTATTTTTTAAAAATTTTTCAGTCTTACTTATAGATGTTAAAAAATTAAATTTAATTGTTTTTACATTTCTATTATTTTTTGCAAAATTAAAAAAGTTTTTATTTCCTTTGTTATAATGAGCAATAATTTCATAATTTTTTTCACTATAAATTCGCATTATACTTAACCCAATATCTGAGCTAGCACCTAAAATGAGAACTTTTCTATTAAATTTCATTCAACTTTTAGTTTCTCCCAGGCTTCATGATGTTTTTTTCCTATTAGATCACCATGTACATCACAAACATTGCACGGGCTGGTCGATCTATCGCCTTTATTCAATTTATCCCGCGCGGTTTGGGAGTTTTGAGATAACCAAATATCTAAAAATTTTTTATTTTTTAGGTTTCCAAGAATATTTTTTTTTCCCCAGTCATGGGAGCACATTAATACATCACCATTGTAATCTAAAAAAAACTTATAACTGGGGTAAAAACATTTTTTTTCTAGCTTTTTTTTTACTGGCATAATTTTGTGTCCAGCGTTTTCTAGCATTCCTCCCCTATTACTCAATGTTATTCCAAAATCCTGCTCCTCTGGAAGATATCTTGCTCTCAGGACATACTTTTTATTGCTTAGATTAAGTTTTTTACCTAATTTTACAAAATTATAATGCTGTTCTTCGCCATCATATAAACTAATCTGTAATCTATCTAGACCTGAGTCATAGAGCTTTTTTAGTCTTTTTTCATTCAATACATCGCCATTTGAAATCATTTCTATTCTTGCGTTAGGTAAAGTGTTTTTCGCGTATTTTACCAAATTGTAGATGTTTTTATCCAACATTGGCTCAACAAAACCTGAATAAATAATAAGGCCAGAATATTTTACCTCACTCAGCTCATCACATAGTTTTTTATGTAAATCGAAACTAATAAACTCATTTTTATGAATATAGTTTGGGTCACTTCTAGGACAGAAAGAACATTTTCTGTTGCACATACCTGACTCACTTATCTCAACTTCTGAAGGCAATGGTGTCCGGCTATTTGGTAAAAATTGAAGTCTCTCAGCTACTGCTTTCTCTTTTACTTCAATTTGAGGGTCAAAAAATTTTAATTCTTCTTTTTTTGTCATTTTATTAATAGTACATTTAAAATCGTATCGTTGATAAAATCAAAATCTTTAATCTCATTTATACTCGGTTTACCCTGTTTTTTTAATGATATATATCTAGGATACTGGCTGATTTTTTTTTTATCGAGAAAAATATTTTTATAAATATTTTCAGCTAATTTTACCTTATTAATATTAACCTTTTTAATGCTTAAGTAGACAGGTAAACCATAACTAGCAAATAATTTTTCAGCAAAATTAAATAGCTTATTCTTTTTTTTGTTTGAATAATATATTTCACATAATATTCCCAATGCGACTGCCTCTCCATGTCTAATGTGATCTTTTTTAACTTCATTCTCTATGCCCATTTCAATAGCATGCGCAAAAGTGTGACCAAAATTTAAAGCTAATCTATAATTGTTTTCATAAACATCGTTAGTAAAAAATTTAATTTTTGAATTTATTGTCATTTCACAAAGTTTTGAAACAAAACTATATTTTCTATTAAGAATATTATTTTTATTTTTTAATAAAAAAGTTAGAATTTTTTTATTATCTATAAGTCCACACTTGATTACTTCAGCAAGTCCTGCGATAAATTCTCTTTGTGGTAATGATGAAATTATTTCCTCTAAAATAAAGACGTTTTTTGGATGATAGTATGTGCCAAGTGAATTTATAATTCCTTTATAATTAATTCCTGTTTTGCCCCCAATAGAGCTATCTACTATCGCGGTCATCGTACTTGGTATACTAAAATAAAAAGTACCTCTTAAGTACAAACTGCTTGCCAAAGCCGCAACATCACCTATCACGCCTCCGCCAAAAGATATAACTACAGATTTTTTAGTAAATTTATTTTTAATTAAAAAGTTTAAAATATCAAATAAGAATCTCTCATTTTTGTTTATCTTGCTTCCAGTGCTTTTTAAACTGAATATTTTGCATCCAGATAATTTTAATTCATAAAATATATTTTTTAAAATTTTAGGATTAATTTTATCGTCATAAATTAATAAAATATTTTTATCTGATTTAATTTTATCTAGAGAATTTGAAATAGGCCCTAGGTTACCCGATTTACAAAATGTAACCTTGTGTTCGATATTATTAACCTTGTAGCTAATCATTGATTAAACTTTCTTTGATATTCAGACATTTCTATTATCTATAAAATTTAAAATACCTGTCTCTTGAGATCTGAATTTTAGCTTTTTTATAGTCTTCGAATATATCAATAGAGAAACTGTCACCTTTGAGATTTATAGTTTTAATTTTCAAGCCTATATCAATAGCTCTCAAAAGATCTAGATCTTCAATTTTTTCTAATTCACTAATTTTTGATTTTCCAAAACTTATTAATGATTTTGGTTGAAACGAAACTACTGATAAATGTTTTTTGAAATATTTTACTTTATTTTTAAATTCAAAAGGTACATTTGCTCTAGATATATACAAAACTTCATTTTTTTTATTTGTAACAATTTTTACAATATTTGTATTGTTTGTAGACTTAACTTTTAAATTTGGAAGTACTACATCGGTATTTGGGTTTTTCTCGTGAAATTCGATTACTTTATTTATATGATTAGGGCTTACTAATGGTTCATCGCCTTGAACATTTACTACTAAACTATATTTTTCTTTATTTTTAATTTTGTTAAAAACCTCGCATATTCTATCTGTTCCATTTGTATGATGTTTCGAGGTTATAACAGCTTTAGCGCTATATTTTTTTACCGCATTTAAAATTTTTTTATCATCGCAACAAATAATAGCTTCGTCAACTTTTTTTGATAGAAGAACTCTTTTGTAAACATGCATTACCAAAGGCAAATTATTAATTGGGAGAAGTGCTTTTGCCGGAAGCCTTGCAGAATTTAGTCTAGTTGGAATTAATACTAAAACTTTTGATTTCATTATGGTTTCCATCCCCCATCTATATTTATTGTTTGACCATTAATATATGATGATCGATTTGACAACAAAAAGATAGCAAGTTTGCTTATCTCTTCAGGATCACCCCATCTTTTAGCTGCAATTTTTTTGATCGTCCAAGAGTAGAGTTTTTTATTTTTACTAAATTTTTTAAAATACGATGTTTTGGTAAATCCTGGATTTATACAATTAACTCTTGTCTTATATCCTTTAGTTGATAGCTCAAGAGATAAACTTTTGGTAAACCCTGAAATAGCAGACTTTGAGCTTGCATACCCGACTAAATCAGAAAATGCATTTTCACCAACAATTGAACCAATGTTTATAATTGATCCAAAACTATTTTTATTTAATTGATGAACAAATTGTTGTGTTATTAAAAATGTAGAAATAAAATTTACATTCATAATATGTTTTATATCTTTACTTTTAAAATTAATAAAAGCTTTCCTTTGTCTTTCTCCGGCATTATTGATTAGACCATCTAAAACTATTTTTTTTTTTAAAAAATATTTAAATATTTTTTTTATAAATTTTTCATTTGTTGCGTTACCAATAAATATTTTAGTTTTCTTGACATATTTTTCTTGAAGATTTTTAATATCTTTTTTTGATCTAGTAAAACCAAATACAAAAGCTCCACTATCTACACATTTAAACATCATATCTCTTCCCAAACCTTTTCCTACTCCCGAAATAAAAATATTTTTATTTTTTAAATTTTTTGTTGTTAAATTTATAATAGACATTTTAATTAATATAATTTCCTTACACGATCTCTTTTCATAGCCTTTTTGACTTTGAAAATATCCTTTTTAATATCAATTGCCATCGACTCCCCTTTTAAGTGAAAAGTGCCAACTTCAAGATTATTTTCTAGTGCCCGCATCAATTCGATGCCCTCTGTACTTTCTAAATCACCAGGTCTGAAACTTATAAATTTTAAAATGCTATTTTTTTTAAATGAAACTATTGAAAGATGTTTTTTTAATTTCATATTTTTTTTTCTAAATGCATAAGGAGCTAATGATCTACTAAAATATAAAATTTTACCTTTTTTATTAGAAATAATTTTAACTGCATGTATATTTTCTTTATACTCTGTATGAACGTAAGGAACTACGATATCAAATTTTTTATTTTTTAAATGAAAATTTACAACTTTATCTATATCATTAGGCATCACCATAGGTTCATCTCCCTGTATATCTATTGCATAATCACATTTTATCTTTTTAATTGCTTCGCCAATACGCTCAGTTCCATTTCTATGTTTTGAAGATGTCATAATATATTTTCCACCAAAGGCCTTTACTAAATCTGCTATTTTTTGGCTATTTGTACAAACATACAAATCATCAAGCTTTTTTGATAACATTGCCCTCTTCATCGTATGAATTATTATTGGCAATCCATCAATTTTTATTAAAGGTTTTTGGAAAATTCTTTTAGACTCAATTCTTGACGGAATAAATCCTACTATCATAAGCTAATTTTTTTATTTGATCCCTTGTAAATTATATTTAATATTTCAATTAGAATTTTATAATTCGGTTTGTAATCTCTTCTAGCTGTGGCGTATTTTTTCAAATAATTCTTATATAGTTTTTTATTTATTTTAAATCTTCTTTTAATTAAATTTTTATCATATTTTTTGTCAATGTTTATTGGTTTTAAATTAAGATCAGATGAAAAAGAATTAACAACATTCCTCATATAATTTTTGTGCTTAAGCATTTCATTAGAATAGAGTAATAATACGGGTTTTTTAAAAATAATTGCATAAATTATTGCTGTGGAACCTTTTGAAATTACAATTTTGGAATTTTTTACCATATAAAGTAATTTATCTTCAATATTTTCACGACCACCAAAATCCTTTGAATATTTTTTTGTTTTTGTTTTTGGGTGTGGACATATTTTAATTCTGGTATTAAAATTTTTTTCCAAAAAATCAAAAAATTTATTTACACTTGGGTACCATTTTTCAGGAGTATGAGTTTGTTGATTGTTGAAAATAGCATATTCATCTTTAAATCGTGGTCCAGTAGAGTCTATTAAAATAGAAAAATTTTTTTTCAAACTTAATTTTGATTTTTTTGACCTATAGGTAATAGAGTTTGAGAAGTCAAATGAATTCCCTTTAAAAATTTTTGTTTTTTTTGATTTATTTTTATTTTGAATGTTATAATCATAAATTGAGTTTGAGATTACATAATCAGGTTTTATAAAATATTTATTAAGGGTAGAAAATAATCTATTTGAAAAAAATTTAATTAAAAATTTAAAATTAAGATTGTTTAATAATTTAAAAAAAATTGTCTCAAAATTTATACTTGCTGATTTCGTTGTCTCTTTAACGGTATTGTTAGATATGGTGATTATTGGTAATTTCTTTGTTACTAAAAAAAGATTAAAATAAAATTTTGTAAAGTTGTTTCCATTATTAGTAAGCAAAATAGAAATTTCGTTATTTTCATTGATTTTTTTAAAATTATTCTTCCATTGATTAAAAGTGTTAAATCTTTTTACAATTTTTCTCTTACTGTTTGTTTGGTATATACTTTCTAAGTTTTTATTAAATACTCTATTCATGTCATGAACTTCTATATCTATAAATTTTGAAATTTTTTCTAATTCTAGTCTGTAATAATCAAAATCTCGAAATACTACATCCCAAATTATGATCAATTTTTTCTTTTTTTTCATTGAACGTTATGTATTTTATTTTTGATTTTCTAAATTAGTATTTAATCTAGATATTCTTTATATTTTTCTTTTATTGGATTTAATGTTTGAGTCATTTGGTCAGAAAGTTCTTTATCAAATGTTTCAATAATTTTAATTTGTTTAAACCAGATACTTAATTCTTTTGAATTTCCTTTTCTTTTCAAACGATCGTGCATGTAGGAGTCTACAGCATCGGTTGATCCGAACTGACAATAAATTGAATACTTGTCATTACTTTTTGGTAAAACAGCTTGTAATTTACCTTTTATATATTTTATTTCTCCTAGTTTATTTTTGGATATAGGACTTCCTCTATGTATCAATCTACTATCAAAAAAAACTGCTGAACCTTTTTGGGGATATAGTCTTTTAGCATTTATTAAAAACATAAAAAAGCTTTCAGGTATAAAAAAATAAAATTTAGTTAAATATTTATGAAGTAACATTATTGCTCTTAAAGGAATGTTTTTGATTTTTCTTAAAAAAATTTTTAAATGCGAGAAATTTTTATGTGATTTCTGAACAATATCAATTGAACCTCCATACTCGCTATTATTTTGAAGATAAATGCCAATTTTTGAAAATAAATAATTATCTCTACCTAAAATTTTATTACAATATTCATGTTGCATTTCACCACCAGCATCTCTGTGCCAGCCATGAAATTCCTTTAAGTTTACATGATAATTTTTGTGAACCTCTAATATTGGCAATAATGATACTTTCTTTTTACTAATTTTTTGTAAATCGTTAATTATGTTCTTAACCTCTGGAGAGTTTAGTGTCTGTATAATTTTTTTAGTAACCTCAAAATTTTTAAAATCAGTAATATTAATACTTACACCATCATTATGATCTTTAAATTCACTATCCAAATCTTCTCTTAAGGTTTTGATAGAGTCTTCATCCATTAAAGGTTTGCTTATAACAAAACCATTATTTAAATAATCAGTTTTTATCAAATCATTCATTTTAAATATTTTAATATTTTTAAATCTAGAAAACAAATTTGTCTATATTTTTTTAAGTATGTAGTTTTTTAAACTTGGTGGGCATGATAAGAATTGAACTTATGACCTCTACGATGTCAACGTAGCGTTCTACCACTGAACTACATGCCCGTTGTCTTTTTAAAAAAACCTAAAAAATTTTTTAATTTTAATTTAAAAAGTAGTAATTTTTGCGGTTTAATATTAAAGCCCATTTTGTTAAAATTTTTATTATTTTCTTTGATCCAAGAATTAAGTTCTTGAATATGCAAATCTAAACGTTTTTTAGATAAATTAAAATTATGTAATCTGTAAAAAGCTAAAGACTTATGGATATATCCAAATTTATAATTAATGCTTAATTTTACAAAAAAATCAAAATCACCAATAATTTCGTAGTTTTTATTAAATTTTTTATTTTTAAAAATATTTTTACTAAGCATTCCAGTAAGAATAATACCTCTATATCGATCTAGTAATTTTTGAGTTATAAAGCCTATTTTAAATTTTTCTTTTTCACCAACCATTTTTTTTTTATTATTTTGATAGAATAAAAAAAAATTTGAGTAAACAACATCTATTTTTTTTTCAACAAGATACCTTACTTGTAGTTCAATTTTTTTTTGACTCCACCAATCATCTGTATCTAGAAAAGAAATGAACCTTCCTTTACTTTTTTTTATAGCTAAATTTCTGGCCTCGTATAAAGGGTAATATTTTTTAGATTTGAAATATTTTATTCTTTTATCTTTTATTTTTTTGACTATTTTTTCTGAATTATCTTTAGAACAATTATCCCAAAATATAATCTCCCAATTTTTATAACTCTGATTAATAACGCTTTCTAAACATTTGGCTAAATATCTTTCACCATTACAACAATTAATTATTACGCTTACTAATGGATTTTTCGATTTCTTAATTACCATAGCTTTTTATAGTATGTTGAATTCCTTTTTTTATTCCAATTTTAGGTTTCCAATCAAAAATTTTTTTTACTTTTCTAATATCAGGATATAGTTTCATTATTTCATCTTTCCTCATCTTTTTTTTTCCAAAAAGTGGCTTTCCTTTGCCTGTTAAGGATTTAATAAGATCAATAACAAATTTTACCTTATAAGGCTTACCCATACCAACATTGTATACTCCAGACTTAATATTTTTCTTTTTTAATATTTTCAAAATTAATTTAGTGAAATCATTTACGTGTAAAAAATCTCTTAGTTGTTTACCATCTGTACAACTAAATTCCCTATTTTTAATACAATTTGTAATCACTGAAGGTATCAACCTATCAGTTTTTTGATTTGGACCATAAATTTGATAAGGCCTTAATATAATAAATTTTTTAATTTTTTTTTTTATGAAATTTGAAGATATATTTTTAGATTTTCCATAATATGAAACTGGTTTACAAAATAAAGTTTCTTTATGAGGTGAAGATGACTTTCCATACTCCAAACTACTTCCTATCTGAACAAAAAGTTTGAGTTTCTTAATATCGATACATTTTACCAGATTTTTAACACCAAGATAATGCACCCTTCTAACTTTATTTTTATTACTATGATCGATGTTTCCAGAAAAATTTATCAAATAGTCGTAATTATTTTTTATTTTTCTTTTTAAATTTTTGTAATTGCTAATATCACAAAAAATATATTTTACTTTTTTAAGTTTATTTAAAGATTTTTTATTTGAGGAGATGGATGTAATTTCATATTTATGTTTTAAAAGTTTTTTGATTACATTAAAACCAAGAAAACCTGTTCCACCTGCAATTAAAATTTTTTTTTTCAAATCTTGATCTTTTTACTTTTTATCGCTTCCTCTAGAATTTTTTTATCTCTTATAGTATCCATACATTGCCAAAACCCTTCATGTTTGAATGCTACAAGTTCCTTTTTTTTTGTTATTTTCTCTAGAGGTTCTCTCTCAAGATAAGTTTTGTCATTTTTAATATAATTTAAAAACTTACTTTCCATAACAAAAAAGCCTCCATTTATCCAACCTTCATCAATTTTTGACTTCTCTTTAAAATATTTTACTTTATTACCTTTAATTTTTATCGCACCAAATCTTGCGGGAGGCCTTACAGCAGTCATGGTAACTAATTTTTTATTTTTTTTGTGAAAATTTAATAATTTTTTTATATCAATATTTGCAATCCCGTCACCGTATGTCATCATAAAAGTTTCATTTCCAACATATTTTTTCATTCTTTTTAACCTTCCACCAGTCATCGTATTTTTTCCAGTTTCAATTAATTTAATATTTAAATTTTTATTTTTTTTCTTAAAAAATTTTCTTATTACATTCCCCTTATAACCAATAGCTATATAGAAATCTTTAAAACCATATTTTTTATAGATATTCATAATATGCAAAAGAATAGGTTTGCCCCCTATTTTTACCATAGGTTTAGGAATCGTATTTGTATACTCTGATAATCTTGTACCTAATCCACCTGCTAAAATTATAATTTTCATTTTAATTTAACTTTTATTAACCTTACAGATATCTGAAAAATTTTTGAATATTTCTACGCCCTTCATTGAACTCTTTTCCGGATGAAACTGAAGACCAATAATATTATTTTTTATAATTCCTGAACAATAATTAAATCCATTGAGATTAGCTTCATTCAAAATTAAATCTTTTTTTTTTGGTTCAACGTAATATGAATGGGTAAAATAAAAGGAATTAATTTTCTCTTTTAAATGTCTAAAAATTTCATGTTTTTTTATTAATTTTATATGATTCCATCCGTTAAAAGGAACGGTATTAGTCTTATCTTTAAATTTAATAGGAATTTTTTTTACTAAACCCTCGATGATATTTAAACCTTTTTCATCTTTATCTTCCTCGCTGGCTGAAAATAAAACTTGTAAGCCTACACATATAAATAAACTTGGCCTATTTAACTTAATAAAATCCTTTATGAAAATATCTAATTTATTTTTTTTCAGTTGTTTCATTACAAAACCAAAATTACCAACACCTGGAAAAATTATACCGCTAAAATTTCTTGGAGGTTCATATTTGTTGATTACGCTTATTTCTATTTTATTATTGGTACATGCATTCATTACACTACGAATATTACTTGTTCCTGTGTCTAAAATACCAATCATTGACTTAAATTATAATCTTACTGAAATATTATTTCTATTAAGAGATTTTTTGATTTGATTAATTGTGACTTTCTCTTTTTGATTATTGGTTATATTGTTTAAAAAGACGTTTCTACCTTCATTGTTAAGCTTATTAGAACTATCTAAATATGAATAATGTAACAAAGATGCTAAAGACACAGCATCTACATTTGTTTCTTGAAATAGTTCTATGATCTGATCACAGCTACCTCCGCCACCATGAGCAACAACTGGAACAGAAGATAGTTGTTTAACTTTTCTGCATAATTTTAAATCAAAACCATTCATTTTACCTTCATTTCTTATCGAGGTTATAATTATTTCACCGCAACCAAAATTTTGAACTTTTTCGACCCAGTCAAAAACTTTTAAATTGGTTCTTTCCCTCCCGCTATCTATGAGAACATAATAATCACCATTATCAAATATAGCATCTATATTTACTGATATAGTTGATGATCCAAATAAATCTTTGACTTGACCAAGTATTATCGGTTTTCTGACAGCAAATGAATTTAGTGAAACTTTATCAGCACCAGATCTCAAAGCTTCGAAGATATCTTTATCAGATCTAATACCTCCGCCTATGCTTAAAATTACAAAAGATTTTTTCGCAGTCTCCTTTATAATATTTAATATCATATTACGACTGTAAAGACTTGCTACAACATCTTGGTAATGAATTTCATCTATTCCCTCATCAAAATATTTTTCTGAAAAATACTTTGGTTCGCCTAAATTTCTTAAACCTTCCATATTAATTCCTTTTACTAAAGTATCATTTTTGATATCTAGTCTTGCAATAATTCTCTTAATCATTTTTTAATTTCCACCTGTTTGATTTTTTTTCCCAAATGTGATCTGGTCTAAATTCGTCGCAAAGATTTTCAAATTCCTCTTTGCTCATCGCTATATAATCTAAAAATTCTTTTTCAAAACGTGATGGATATTCGCCATCATACTTTTCGATTAGCCTTTTACCTTCATCTTTATTTATATGGCCATTTCTAATTTCTGAGCAAGAGTCTATCATTGCTCTGCCTACTCCAAATTTTATATACCTTGTGTAGTAAAAAAAGCCGTCTGTTTTGTCATCTATACTGGCATATTTTTGGTACGTGCCTTCAGTTCTAAAATCGTTAGTTTGAAAATCTACATGTTTTGATGCAAAGTAAAAATTTTCTTGTGGTACCCATCTTAGAAAATAACCTAAAAAATAAAAATTAATTTTTTTCTTTTTAATTATCTCTGGGTCTAATGGCTCATAAGCTTTTAAGTCATTCTTATTCAAGCCTTCACTATAGAATTCTTTAACTTGTTTACCTCCAAGATAGGCATTTTCAAATGATGTTTCAGCTAGTGGGTTTAACTCAAAACCTTTTTGAGAACTGTTTTTTTGATCTACAGATGTAAATCCTTTTTCTGTAATGGATATTTTTTTTCCTCCCTCTCCAGGACTTTCTCCATAAAATATTAATGGAATATTAAACCTATCAGCCATCTTAACAACATATGTCTTTTGACCAATAATAAATGGTTGAAAGGGGTGTAATAAATTTTTTGTTGCCTCCTGAGTTAATTTTCTCAGCACTCTTCCATTGGGATTAAATAAGTAATTATCAAATCCTCCTTTATGAAGCCAGTTTTGGAAATTTTTCCAACCTATGTCGGTATATAGGTGTGGTGCCCATGTAACAGTCAAAGGATTCATTTTATATTTATATTTAAGAGTATAAGATTGGAAGACACTATCTTTTCCAACGCTACCTCCAATAATGCAGTCATAACTACCATCAGTTTTTCTGTGTCTATTGCATAAATCGATTAATTCTTTTTCTCTTTCTTTCCAATTAATTGTGTCATCCCATTTGGCTTTATTAAATTTGCAAGCAGAACAAATATTATTTTCATCGAATTCAACGGTTTTCTGTACTGTATCTCTGGTGTGAAAATATTCATTTATACTTGTTGGGTTTTGATTGGATAGATTACACAACTTACAAAATTTTACCTCCAAAGGTAAACCATTTTTATTTTTTTTTATTTTTAGCATTATTTTTTTAAAACCATATGCACTTGCGAGCAGATTTTATTTTTATCTAATATTTTTTGAAATTCATCAATATTTGAACCAAAATTATGATTTAAATGTTGAAGATACTTTTTTGGGTTTCTTGTATTTGACTCTAAAACAATACTTCTAAATAAGTCAGGGAAATCTGAACCAAACCACCATTCACCAATGATTTTTAAATTAAATTTTTTAGCTAAATATCTAAGTGATTTTTCAGTATACAAATGCGTGTGACCCTCTGATAAATGTCTTGGATAAACATTTTTGAAACAATTTTCAATAAAGACAGAGAATGAAAATAGTGGAACTGAGAAATATAGATATTTAAATGAAGATTTACAAAATGTCTCTAATATTTTATTAGGGGATTGTAAATGCTCTAAAACACCCATTAGTGTAAGAGTATTAGATCTCCGATCTGTTAAAATTTTTTTATAAATACTGTTAAATTCAACAAAATGAATTTTATTTTTTTTTAATTTTCTTTTTCCCAACATTACTAACTGTCTGCTTGGTTCGTAGCCTACGCCAGTAATATTGACTTTTTCTAGCGCTCTTAAAAAATGTCCTGCGCCAGATCCAATATCGTTCACAATAATTTTATCTTTAATTACCTGCTTCAAAAAATTAACTTTTGGTAGATAGATTTTTTTAACTCTTTCGTCAAAATTTTTTAATAGAAACTTATAGTATCCTGAGCCGCCACTATCCTTATAAAGGAAGTTTGTAAAATTATTTGTATCTTCATAAAAACCATTAAAATGAGAACACTTACTACAAACAGTATAATGAGCATGAAACTGTGAAAATATTTTTCCTGATATTTGTGAACCGCAGTTTTTACAGTGTTTACGAGTTTTTTGTTTACTATAAAAAGTATTTGCTCTCTTCGCTTTTTTAAGAAATTTTTTATTTTCAGAAAAAAAGCTTTTTCTAATATCTTTCATATCTTTTGACGGCTTTGAAAATTTTACATATTTCATATACTTTTCCTAATAACAAAATTTATTTTCTTGTCGTTATAGTATTTTTCCTCATTAATATTAAATTTTTTGTTTTTAAAAATAGAAATTAGTTTTTTTATATAAGACTTTAGGTTATTTTTCATTTTATAATTTATTTTTTTATTTATCTTGGCAAAAGAAACCCGATAATTTCTTGGGTCGTCCTTTTGTTTTTGATAGTTTATTTTAATTTTAATATTTTTTTTTATCAATTCAGCAACATCTTTAATCATGTAGTTTTCTCGATCAGAACCCAGATTAAATATTTGATATGAAACTTTATTTTTTTTTGTTTTTAAAATTTTGATTATTCCATCACAAACATCATCAACACTTATCATCGGTCTCCAACAATTTTCTCCAAAAACATATAATTTTTTCCTTTTAACGGCGTTTGCTACAAAACGATTAACAACTAGATCTAATCTCAGCCTAGGTGAATTACCATATACTGTAGAAAGTCTTAGTATTGTTGGACAAAAATTTTTAATTTTTTGAGATAAAATCTGTTGTTCACATGCTACTTTGCATTTAGCATATAGTGAGACTGGATTTAGCTTTGAGTTTTCATTACATTTTTTTTTTGCAAAACCATAAACACTGCAACTTGATGTAAAAATAAATCTTTGAATTCCACTTTTTATGCACTCATTCAATAAAAAATTTGTTGCTTCAAAATTATTTTTGATTGAAAATTTCTCATTTAAAGATACTGCAGGATCCCCAACGATCTCGCCAAGATGAATGACAGAACTGCATCCTGATATTGCTTTTTTTAAAATTTTTTTATTATTTACGTCTCCAATAAATATTTTTAGGTTTTTGTTTTTCTTTTTGAAAATCTTTTTAGTGTTGTAAAAATTGATATCAAGAATATTAACTTTTTTGCCTAAAAATAACAGTTTTTTTGTTAAAAGAGATCCAATCATTCCAAGACCACCAATAACAAGGATTCGATTTTTTTCTTTATCTTTGTAAGAATTAAAATCGCTTATATGAACATAATCTACGATTTTACGTTTATTTAAAACGGGTACCAAGATCTTATTTGACTCATATAATATTTTTTTACTCAGATTTACTTTTGATTGAGGAATACTAATAAATTTTTTTTTCATTATCTGGTCGGCTCTTGTAGATTTTTTAAAATTATTTCTAAGTATATTTTTACGAATATCTGAGTCAGTAATTATACCTAATATATCTCTATTAGGTTTGGTCACGAAAACTCCATTTAAACCATTCGTGTTTATTTTTTTTATTATATTTCTAATTTTTGTTTTTTTAGAAACTGTTACTTCGCTTATAAAATTTTCCATCTTTTTATCTAAAATTTTTAAAAAATGTTTTTTTTAAGTTTTGATTTTTTTTAATATTTCGATTTGTTTTTTTATTTAAAATTTTATTTATATCCCCCACTTTAATCTCCCCCTCTGGTCTTAAAATAGAAAAATCACTTGGATTGACCAGTTGGTTTTTTTTTTTATTATTGTTAAGGTGCAAACCTTTCCTGGCAAAATATCTTAGTAGTCTTTCTTTTTTTGTAATTTTTTTTTGCTCTATACCCTTTGAATTATCAGCAATTCTGACATATCTTACCATTTGTTTAAGTTCATCTGGTGACAAAGAAAATTTATGATCTCCAATTTTTTGTTTTTTTGAGTATGTAAAATGTTTTTCAATTATGTGAGCACCTGCTACAACGGATAGGGCAGGAGTTATAGTATCAGGTGTATGATCAGAATAACCCACTTTTATTTTAAATATTTTCTTTAAATAATTAATTGATTTTAGATTTGGTGCCTTTAGAGGATATTCGGAGACGCAATGCAGTAGTTCTACATTGCAATTTTTAAGAGTCTTTATAGCTAGCTTTATTTCCTCAATAGTACTCATCCCTGTAGACAAAATTACTTTTTTATATTTGTTTCTGTTGATTTGTTTTAATAATGGCAAATTGTTAATCTCTCCAGAAGGTATTTTAATTATTTTAATTTTTAAAGCTCTATTCATCTTCTCACTTGGAATATCAAAAACAGAAAAAAATATTTTAATATTAAGTTTCTTCGCAAAATTTTTTATTTTTTTCCATTGATTTAAATTAAATTCTAAAGATAAAAATCTCTTATAAACTTTTTTGTAATTGATTTTTTTATGTTGAAAATCTTTGTTTATGAAATCTTTTGTTGAAAACAACTGAAACTTAATATAGTTAACTTCTGCCTCTTTAGCTATTCTAATCAGTTTGAAAGCATTTTTAAGACTTCCATTATGATTAATACCCGCTTCAGCAATTATTTGTGTTTTATTTTTCAAATAATTTATCAATAGTTTTAATTATATAATCCAGGTTTTGTTTAGTTAGCTTATAATGATTTGGAAGACCAAAAATTTTTCCTGATAATTCTTCAGAATTCTTCAAATAAAGTTTTTTATAATTTTGTGATTTTTGATTTTTTAGATTTTGAAAAACCCTTTGTTTATATAGTGGATATTTATATCTTGATCTTATTTCTATACCCTTTTTTTTGAGTTTATTTTTTACTAAATCTATACTTATTTTTTTTGATATAATTCTTATTGGACACCAAAAATAAGTATGAAAGATATTGTCTTTTTCTTTTTGGGGTTCGTACCAAGAGTTTGGTTTTCTCAATTTTTCTAAATTTTTGAGTATATACTTTGAATTTTCGGATCTTTTTTTATTAATTTTATCTAACTTTTTTAACTGTACTAAACCTAATGATGCATTTATTTCACTCATTCTAAAATTGTAACCAAGAAATTTGTGTGTATCTCTATCTACCATTCCATGATTTCTAAAAGATTTACTTAATTTCATAACTTTTTTGTTATTAGTACAAAGTATTCCCCCCTCACCTGTGGTCATGTGTTTTGTTGCATAAAAAGAAAAACAGGAAATATCACCAAAATTTCCAACTTTCTTATTGTCAAATTTTGTTCCGTGTGCCTGTGCACAATCTTCGATTACATAAATTTTATTTTTCTTTGCAATTTTTACTATATTTTTAATAGAACACGCTGAGCCAGCAAAATGGACTGGAATAATTGCTTTTGTTTTTTTTGTTATTTTATCTTCCATGCTTTTCAAATTCATACAATAGTTATCTAAGTTAACGTCGCAAAAAACTGGGGTACAACCTTGATGTAATACGGCAGTAGCGGAACTTATGAAAGATATAGATGGAATAATTACTTCGTCTCCTTTACCTAAACCAAGCGAATTAAGTGCAGCATGAAGTGCTGCTGTTCCACTATTAAAAGCTACAGAATATTTTGTGCCTATATATTTTGAATATTTTTTTTCAAAAATATCTACGTATTTTCCACTTACAAATTTACCGCTTAAAATTATTTTTTTAAGCGATTTATATTCTTTTAAACCAGTTATTGGGATAGCAACTTTAATCAATTTAAATTATAGATTTTTGATGTTTTATTATTTCTTTTTTATTTAAAAAGAGGTCTTTTAAAGTAAAACCAATTTCTTTAGAAAATTTAATTGGTTTTGATTTAAGTATTTTAAGAAATTTTTTATTCTCCATCTGCATTTGATGGGTTTCTTTTTCTACTCTAGGATTTTTAATTATTTTGACAATAGATTTTGAACCTTTTTTTTTAGCAGCAGAACAAATTGTTGTTCCTAAATCTTTTATACATAATAATTCTGTGTACTGATTAAATACTTCGAAAGTTTTTTTTTGCTTATAAGTTGTCAGATTTACAATTGATCTTACAAAATCTTTCAGTGATATAAATGGTCTTTTTAATAAACCTTTTCCGTATATGGTAATATTATGATCAATTACACTCATTGCACAAAACCTATTAATAACGACACCAAAATAATAATCAAAATCAAAACGTGTGCTTAAATCTTTATGTAGATTTGTTTCATTAGTTTCAGTTCCGTATATTATGGCAGTTCTTACATCTATTATTTTTGTATTCCATAATTTATTTGCTAAAAATAAATTATTTATATCGTTTGATTTTGTTATATGGTACCAAGAGCCTCCAAGATTACCGAAAGGTATAATATCTGTTTTGCTCCCATTCTTTGCATTTACGAAACCTTCTGGTATTTTAAATGATGGCTGACCATAAACACCAGTTGTTGAAGTTGTTATAAATTTAATATTTTTTTTTCCAAATTTTTTTATTGACCATAATAGATTTAATGTTGAAATATTATTATTTTTCTGAGTAAAGATTGCTTTTACTTGATTTTGATTTGCATAAGGGGCGGATGGTTGTGCTGCTAAATGTATTACTATATCAAACTTAAATTTTTTAAACAAATTTTCAGTAAATTTACTGTTAGCAAGATCGCCTTTAACAAATTTTATATTTTTAAAACCAAATTTTTTTGCAGTTTTTAATCTATTTTTAATAGACTCAATTTTAATAGCACTTGAAGATCCCACCTCTTTTACCCATTTTCTTCTAGATAGATTATCAACACCAACAATATTAGATTTTTTAAATTTTCTTGATAATGCAAGTGCGACTGGCCAACCTGTATAACCATCAACTCCTGTAAGTAAAATATTCATAATTTTTTTTATATAAATTTTTTCTTTATAATTTTTTCTTTTTTTGGAAGTTTTTTTAGAATTTTTAATATTTTTTTTGATGCATTACCAGTGCCATAAAGCTTAGTATTTGATTTAAATTTGAAATTTTTACTCAAAATTTGATTGATTAAATTAGATATTCTTGTGGAATTATGACTCACGTTTAATACATTGGGTCCAGTAACTCTTCCTTCCTGTCTAATTCCAATATTAATTACAGGCTTATTAAAAAAACCACACTCAGTTATACCACAGCTAGAGTTTCCAATTACAAATGAACAGTGTTTTAATAGGCTATAAAAATCATTAGAGTCTATATTTTTAAATAATTTGAAATATTTATTCTTTTTAAATTTATTTAATGATTTCACAATATCTTTAAATCCTGGATCAGAGCAGGGATACATTGCAACAGTTTGTATTTTAAGCTTCTTTAAAGATTTTAAAGTTTCTAAAATTTGTTTTTTTGACTCTTTTACCTGCCAAGTAACAGAATGCTGTATTAATATTGCAAATGGTTCGCTAAAATTTAGATTGAATTTTTTTTGCAAATAATTTTTAGATCTAAAATAATTTTTTTGAAATAAATCTAGAGAAGAAAGTCCTACATTATGAACTCTCCATTTTTCCTCCCCCATTCTAATAACATTTCTAAAACTATCAATTGTTGAGGTAAAATGAATATTTGAAATTTTTGTTATTGCATGTCTTGTAGGTTCATCTGTACCGCCCTGTGTAATATCCCCGCCATATAAATGAATGATGGGAACATTAAAATGTAAACTTGCAATTGCAGCACTATGAACTTCTGCTCTATCACCAATAAGAAAAATATAATCAGGTTTTTTTTTTGAAAATATTTTGGCCAGACTCTCAATAGTTTTTGAAATTACTCTTAATCTATTTTTTTCAGAGTCTGAGATATTAAAACTTTTAACTTTAAGAATATTTTTAGTATATTTTTTAATTTCTTTAATGGTGTTACCAAATGTATTTGATAAGTGCATATCAGCAGCTAAAATTTTATACTTAAATTTTTTATCTTTCTCAATAAGTCTTAGAATTGGAATTAGATGACTAAATCCACCTCTTTTTCCAGTAAAAAAATAAATATTAATTTTTTTTTTTGTCATTTTTTTTCAACCACGTAATCACCAATTGCCAAAATATCTATCTTGGTATTTTTGAAACATTTTATTGCTTCTTCTGGTGTATTTACAATTGGTTGACCTTTAACATTGAAAGACGTATTTAATAAAACTGGAATTCCAGAAATTTTTTTAAATTCTGAAATTAAATTATAGAACTTCTTATTTAATTCTTTTTTTACAGTTTGAACTCTACAAGTATTATCAACGTGAACGACAGCTGGTATTAATTTTTTTTTATTTTTTCTTACCTTGCAAGCAATTAACATATGTGGACTATTTTGTTTCAGTTCAAAAAAATCTTTTTGGAATTCCTCTAAAACTGCTGGTGCAAAAGGTCGGAATGGTTCTCTAAATTTTACATTTTTATTCAAATGATCTTTCATTGATGATGGGAAAGGTTTGCAAAGTATCGATCTATTTCCAAGCGCTCTAGGTCCAAATTCCGATGAGCCCTGAAACCAAGCTATAATTTTATTTTCATTAATATGTTTTGCTATTATTTGATGAACTTTTTTTGTTTTTGTGAATCTTAATTTTGATATTTTTAAATTTTTTAATATTTCTTTATTGTCAAAGGATGGACCTAAATAAGAATTATGATTTTTTTTTGGAAGGATAGTTTTTTTACTATAAGCATTATTTGCTAGTAAACATGCGCCCATTGAACAACCATCATCGCCACTCGCTGGTTGAATAAATACCTCGCTAAAAATTTTTTTTCTAACTATTTTTCCGTTTAAAGAACAGTTTAAACCTACGCCACCAGCTATGCAAAGTTTATCTAGGCCAGTTTTTTTTCTTAAATACTTAAGTTGTCTTATAATTATTTCCTCAATTCTATTCTGTAGTGCAGCAGCTATATTTTTATGGTGTTTTGTAATTTTTTCACCATATTTTCTTTTTTTTCCAAAAATTTTTATGAATTTTTCACTTACCCACTTGTCTCTAGCAGTATAAAAATCAATAAGTTCTAAATTTAATTTATAACCAAGTTTTCCTTTTGAAATTAATATTTTTTTAAATAATTTTCTATAAGAATTTTTGGACCCAGGTATTTTTTCAAGATCATTTCCATAAGGAGCCAGTCCCATTATAATTCCTTCATCACAATGGTGTCTCCAACCAAGATAATGTGTTATTGCTGAATAAAGTAAACCAATTGAATGTGGATAAACGTTTTCGTTATTAAATACTTTTAATTTTCCAGATTTACCAACTACAGTTATGCCTGTTTCATATTCGCCTCTTCCATCAACACTAATACATAAAGCGTTTTTAAAACCACTCGGGTAGTAAGCACTTGCAACATGACAAAGGTGATGTCTATAAAATTTGATAGGACCTTTGTAATTTAATTTTTTTCTAATTAGGTTTTCAGTATTATATGCATATTTAATTTTTTCGAGATCTGAGAAAACATAATCTAATCGTTTATCATTTTGTAAAGCTGGTCTAAAGTATATCTCCCGTAGTAAAAGTTTAATATCATTTACAAAAGCTATTTCGTCTATATCTGTAATTTTTATTTTTCCAATTTGAAGACATTTTTGAATCGCATCTATAGGAAATAGTCTACTATGCTTGTCATGCGTAAATCTTTCTTGGGCACACGCTGCAACTATTTTTCCATTCATCAACAATGATGCAGCTGTATCGTGGCCACCAAATTTAATACCTAAAATGTTTCTGTTTAACATTATGAAATGAATTTAGACAACGCTCCGCACTTTAGACTACATATAATAGCTAAATTCATAATAAAATTTATTTCTATTTAAATAGGATTAAAAACTATATTAGGTTTATTTTTAACCCTTACTAACTTACCGTTTATAAAAAAACTAAATGATTTTTTTTCATTAATTAATTTATAATTTAAATTTGGAAAAATTTTAGAAAAGAAAGTATCTTTATTTTTAGTTATATTTTCTTTGAAAAAATCAAATTTTAAAAAACCATTTAAATCTTCATTTTTTTTACAAAAATGAAGGAAATCTAAAATATTTTTTTGATTATATAAAGATCCAGCTAGCATATTATTTAAACCTTTTATTGTTCTAATAATATTCAAAAAGTTTTTATCTTTAAATTTTTCATTAAAACAAAGAAGATAATTATTGATCAATTTTTTTTCTACTTTTTTGAAACTATTATTAATTATTTTAGTCACTATTGCTTTTGGACTGTAAAATCGTGTTTCTTGTCCAAATTTTAATTTCATTTCATTTTTGAATAAATCTTCTTCGTGACGATTATATTGAACTACAACCCACATTTATTTTCCTTTTAATTCCTTTTTTAATTCGTCATATTCTTTCATTTTTCTTCTCATAAAATTAATTGTAAGTTTAGTTCTTTCAGCTATGCCTTTGGGCGTAATTACATATTGCATATATTTAATTTTATTCTTTTTTTGTTGAAAATTTTTTATTTTGACTAAACCTTTATTTTGTAATGCCTTTAAACAATAATTTAACTTGCCTAGGCTAAATCCTAAATCTTCAGCCAGTTCTCTTTGTGAAGAATCAGGTTTTTTTTGAATTTTTCTGAGCACATTGAAATGGTCTTGATTATCTTTCATATAATTTCAAATATATTGTTCAATAATTGAACTGTAAAGCATATTTTAAGAAAAATGTTCATATTTTGAACACTTTGGTGTATATATTTTGAATTATATGCTCTTTTTATCAAATTTTAGCAAACTCCTTTTTATCGTAAATAAAAAATATTCAAGTTTAATTTTTTTTATATTTATGATCATTTTTTCAGGTGTTTTGGACTTAGGAGGCTTGTCAATAATAGTCCCATTTTTTGAAACTGTTTTTGACCAAGGCAAAACTATTTCGGTTAATTCTGATAAATACTTTTTAAATTTTATTACTAATTTGTTTAGTGATAATCTTTTAAGGAACTTTAGTCTTTTTCTAATATTTATTTTTTTTCTTAAAATGTTTATGTCAATTTTTATTAAAGGTTATATAACAGCATTTGTTTTTAAAAACATTGCAAACCTTCAAGTAAAACTTCTTAAATCATATCTTCAATTAGAGTATTCTGAATTTTTAAAAGATATTCCATCCACCTATGTAAGGAATATTAGAGAATTTTCGACGCAGTGTTTACAGGCTCTTCAAGCATATCTAACAATTATAAGTGAAATAGTTATTTTATCTATAATAATGGCTTATTTACTTTTTATAGATTTTGTTTCTGTAATATCAATTATTTTAATTTTTTCATCCTTAGGAATATTTTATTCTTTTATTTTTAGACCGATGTTAGTTAAATTTGGGGAAAGAAGAATAAATGCAATAAAAATAGTTTATAAAATTATTACCGAAAGTATTTCAGGCTTTAGAGAAATTAATTTACTAAAAAAAAATAATTTCTTTTTGAAGATAATTAAAGAAAAATCATACCAAATTTATAAAAATGAAGTTAAAGCAAGTGTAATTTCATTTTCCCCAAGATATTTTATAGAATTTATAATAATTTTTCTTATTATTACTTACTTCTACTTTTCTTTTAGTAGCGGTGAAAAAGTTGAAGATATTTTACCAATAGTTGGAGTATTCGGGTTGGCCTCAATTAGGATTTTACCTGGGGTTTCAAGTATAGTTCACAATACTACAATAATTAACTTTATTTCTCCTATTGTTGGCGAAATTTTTTCAATATTGAAAAAAAATAGTTTTCAAAATAATAAAGATCAAATTCACAAAAATGGCAAAATAATTAATTTTAACTCTATAGAATTTGAAAACTTAAATTTTAAATATGAAAAGGGTAAATCAAAAGTTTTAAATGATTTTAATTTTAAGATTAACAAAGGTGAGCTGGTTGCCCTTTTTGGGGAAACAGGTAAGGGTAAAAGCACTTTTTTAGATGTTTTTTTAGGATTTCATAAAAAATTTACAGGAAACATTTTAATTAATAATAATTTAATTAACCCGGAAAATTATAAAGAACTATTACAAGGGAATGCCTCTTATGTGCCTCAAAAACCTTTTTTCTTAAATGATTCGATTCTAAGAAACATAACTTTAGAAGACGATGATAAAAAAATTAATAGGATAAAATTAAATAAAATTTTAGACTGTTGTTTAATAAATGAAATGTTCAAAAAAAATAAAATCAATGTAAATACTATAATAGGTGAGGAAGGAGTTCAGCTGTCAGGTGGTGAGATGCAAAAAATAAATTTGGCAAGGGGATTATATAACTCTAAACAACTTTTGATTCTCGATGAAGCTACAAACAATCTTGATGAAAAAAGTGAGACCGAAGTAATTTCAAATTTAAAGACATATGACAATGATATGCTTATAATATTAGTTACCCATAATAAAAATAACCTTAAATTTTGTAGCAAAGTAGTTAATTTCTAGTTTCTATTCAGATGACAAATATTTGTAATTACAGAGGAAATAGCAAAGAAAATGCAGGGAAAAGAAACATCAAATTACTTAGACTTATCGATAATTTTTGTAAAAATAAGGAATTAAAAAAAATTTTAAATATAATTTCTAATAAACTTAATGTTCCGACTAGTTATCTTTTGCAAGATGTAAAAATTTATTTGCATCGAAATTATTCTACAAAAAAAATGAAATTTAGCAATAAACTCAATTTATTTTATTTGCCAATTTCTATGTTATCCTTTTTTTTATTTTTTATATATATTTCAATATTTTCTTCTAAAAGAAAAATTAAAAAAATTAAAACTGAACTTTTAATTGATGAAATTTTGCATAAAAGAGAGGCTGAAAAATTCTCTGAACTTAAAAAATTTTTTAAAAAAACTCTTTTTATTATATATAGAAAATTCGATACCAAATATCAAAGCTATAGTTTTCTTAATTATAGAGGCTTAAATAAGAATTTACTGTTTAATAAAGTTCCTG
>MDTA01110997.1_pt1 | contig 27301 bp, 25 predicted proteins | sample 811151 | NCBI WGS metagenome assembly MDTA01 (sample SAMN05326648, study PRJNA326480) | marine metagenome | isolation source: seawater | place: Indian Ocean: South | collected 2010 | reverse complement strand
CATATAAGAGGAAAAAAAGCAGGAGCTTTTGGAGATGTGGCGGCCACTTCGTTTTTTCCAGCAAAACCCTTAGGGTGCTATGGTGACGGTGGAGCTATTTTTACCAATGACGATGATTTAGCTTCAAAATTGAAGTCCATTCGTATTCATGGAGGGGGAGAAGATAAGTATTCTAATGTAAGAATTGGCATAAATGGAAGACTTGACTCTCTTCAAGCAGCTATTTTACTTGAAAAGATAAAAATTTTCGATGATGAGTTAGAATCAAGAAATGCCATAGCGAATTACTATACACAAAATATAAACAAAATGTTTATTTCTCCTCATATTCCTGACAAATACTACTCATCATGGGCTCAATACTCTATTTTAGTATCAGAAGGCATTGATAGAGAAAGCATAATAAGAAAACTAAGTCAAAATAACATACCAATTATGGTTTATTATAAAATTCCTGCTCATTTACAGGAAGGTTATCAAAAATATCAATATGTATTAGGTGATTTTAAGGTTAGTGAACAAATTGCAAAGAGAATATTTTCGATTCCAATGCACCCCTATCTTAAAAAAAAGGATCAGAATAAGATAATAGAAGTTCTTAATAGTCTAGTTTAAAGACCTTCCTTGGTTTTCAACTTCTTTTGCCTTTTTTTGAATGTCTTTAATATCTCCAAGATAATAGTCCTTTACAACCCTAAGGTTTGAATCTATTTCTAAAACGTAAGGAGCCCCCGTTGGAATATTGAGACTTACAATATTATTTTCAGAGATCTTTCTTAAAACTTTAACAATTGCTCGAAGCGAGTTACCATGCGCAACAATCATTATTTTTTTGTTATTTTTGATTTCGGGGATGAGCACGTCTTTTATTACCGGCATTACTCTTTTCACAGTATCCTTTAATGATTCAGAGCTTGGTAATAATTCTTGATTTATGGCGTTGTAAAGCAGGTCTTTTGAAGGATGTCTATCATCATCTTTTTTCATTGAAGGAGGAGGGATACTATAGCTTCTTCTCCAAACTTGTACTTGCTCGTCTCCATATTTTTCAGCTGTTTCCGATTTATTTAAACCCTGCAGATTGCCATAATGTCGTTCGTTTAACCTCCAATCAGCTATAGTTTTGACTTTATCGTTTTTTAACTCTTCTAAGCATATTTCACACGTTTCAATTGATCTTTTAAGGAATGATGTATAAACTAAATCAAAATTGAATTTATTAGCTTTAAGCAAAGCACCAGCTTCTTGTGCTTCAATTTGCCCTTTTTTCGTTAAAGGGACATCGGTCCATCCAGTAAATCTGTTTTCTAGATTCCATTGACTTTGTCCATGTCGAAGAAGAATTAACTTATTTATCATTTTCGCGTTGGGACAGAGCTTAAACCTAGCCTCTCTTGCTTGTATCTATTTCTTTGAATATCCCTCCACCAATCTTCATTATCTAAATACCATTCAATAGTTTTTTGTATACCAGTTTTAAAGGATTCTTTTGGTTCCCATTGAAGGTTATTTTGAATTTTAGTAGAATCTATTGCGTATCTAAAATCGTGTCCTGGCCTATCAGGAACATAGGTAATTAGCTTTTTATATGAGGATTTATCTTTTCTTGGCAATAATCTATCTAATATTTCGCAAATACTCTTAACAATATCTAAATTTTTTATCTCATTGTTACCCCCAATATTATAAGTTTCACCTATATCAGCATTCTGAAGGACTTCATAAATTGCATTGCAATGATCCTTGACATAAAGCCAATCTCTAATATTCTCTCCTTTACCGTAGACAGGTAGCTTTTTTCCATCAACACAATTAGCAATTATAAGTGGAATTAATTTTTCTGGAAACTGAAAAGGACCATAGTTATTCGAGCAATTTGTGATATTATATGGCAAATCAAAAGTTTCCCCCCATGCTCTTACTAGGTGATCTGAACTTGCTTTTGAAGCAGCATAAGGAGAATTTGGTGAATATGGAGTATTTTCTGTGAACAATCCCTCTGAGCTTAATGAGCCGTAAACCTCATCAGTAGAAACATGCAGGAAGCGAAAATTTTTATAACTATTATAGTATTCAGCACAAGCATCTAATAACTTAGCGGTTCCAACAACGTTTGTATTAACAAACAAAAGTGGACCATCAATCGATCGATCTACGTGGGATTCAGCAGCAAAATGAACTACACAGTCAGGCTTAAAATTAAAGATTAATTCCTTTAATAACGTGGAATCGCAAATATCACCCTCGTAAAAATTATACTTTTCTAAAGAATTAACTTCTTTAAGATTGTCAAGATTTCCAGCGTATGTTAGTTTATCAAAATTTAGAATTTCATTGCCATGTTCAATTATTTGATTAATCACAAAATTACTGCCTATAAAACCACAGCCACCAGTTACAAATATTTTCATCTCTCCTCTTTTGTTTTACTAAATTATTTTAAGTATTTATAACGCCTAAAATACAATTTGATTAAGCAATTTGAGAAACAATTATTTTTTAATTAGACAGTTTTCTTTGTGTATAAATATAATTTATGTATAATAAATAAAACTAATAAACTATTGATATAAAATAAAATTTTTTTACTAAGTTCAGAATAAATATTTTGTGTATTTTATACAGAATATGTTTATAATAATATAAAATATATATTTAAATTGGGCAAAAGTATGAAAATTGTAATAACAGGAAGCGCAGGATTTATAGGTTTTCATTTGACAAAATCTCTTATCCAAGATGGGCATGAAATTATTGGCATAGATTCAATAAACAACTACTATAATCAAAATTTAAAGCTGGATAGAATAAAACTCTTAAAGACTAATAAAAACTTTTCGTTTAAAAAAATTGATATATGTGATAAGTTGGAACTTTGTAAAGTTTTCCAAGATTTTAAACCAGAAAGAGTAGTAAATCTAGCTGCTCAGCCTGGCGTAAGGTACAGCATTATCAACCCAGATGCTTATGTTGCTTCAAATTTGATTGGTTTTGTTAACATACTAGAAGCTTGTACTAAAAATGATGTTGAAGGTTTAATATATGCCTCTAGTTCATCTGTTTATGGATCAAATAATGAAATACCTTTCAAGGAAGAGAATAAAACATCAAAACCAATTTCACTCTATGGGGCTACAAAAGGAGCAAATGAATTAATTGCTAATGCGTATAATAATATTTACGGATTAAAAATTACAGGATTACGTTTCTTTACCGTTTATGGAACCTGGTATAGACCAGATATGGCAATCTATATCTTTACTGATAAAATTAATAATGGCGATACAATCAAGGTATTTAATCATGGTAAAATGAGGAGAGATTTTACTTTTATTGATGATATAGTGGCTGGTACAAAATCAGCTATTGAAAAAAACTATGAAAATGAAATCTTCAATTTGGGTAATAATAAATCAGAAGAATTATTAGAAGTTATTGCGATTATTGAGAATGAATTAGGTAAAAAAGCTAAAATTAAATTACTCCCTATTGAGCCCGGCGATGTTATTGAAACTTATGCTAACATTGCACATTCACAATTAAAACTAGGATACCAGCCTAAAATAAGCATTCAACAGGGAATACCAAAATTTGTTAATTGGTTTAAGGATTACCACGCATGAACTACTTTATAAATAAAAAATTAATTGTGATACTTTTATCTTTAATAACGGTTTGTTTTTCACAAAGCACGCAAAACATTAAAGAATTAAGAGATAACTACGAAAAATTAAAAAAAGATAGAACGAGTGCGGAACCAGAAAATATTAAAGAGATAGACTCAGAAATTTCAATTTCTAGAGAAGCATTATTGACAAAATATGAGGAGGACCTAACTAAAAGAGATTCTCTTATGAATTTATCAAAATTTTTTGGATTTGACTATTTTACTAAAAGAGATACCATAAAATTTTGGGAAAATTTGCCGATACCCTCGAATTACTATATAGGTCCGGGAGATGAGCTCGTAATTTCACTATGGGGAGAAACACAATTAAGAAAAATATATAAAGTTTCTAGAGATGGAACAATTTATGATGATAAAGTTGGTTTGTTATATCTTTCAGGAAAAAACATTAAAGAAACCAAAAATTATCTTATTAGTGAATTTGGAAAGGTATATTCAACTCTTAATGGTAGAAATCCATCATCATTTATTGATGTCTCGCTCGGAGATCTACAATCAATAAATGTTAATTTTGTAGGAGAGTTAATGTATCCAGGTGTACATATTCTTCACCCATTTTCAAATGTCATTACTGGGTTAATTCAAGCGGGTGGAATAGACACAACATCTTCAATTCGCAAAATCAAAATTATCAGAAAAGGTCAAGAAACAATTGACGTTGATCTTTATAGCTATCTTATTTCTGGTGATATGCCAAAAAATATTCAATTAAGAGATCAAGATGTAGTTTTGGTTCCAGTTAGAAAAAATACTATAAAAATTGATTCAGCTGTTGTGAGGCCAGGAATATATGAATATATAGAGGGTGAAAATTTAAAACAACTCCTAGACTATGCGGGGGGGCTTCTTTTTAATTCTTCTCAATTAATAGGGTTAATTAGGATCAACCCAAAAAGATCAACTGAAGGATCTAATTACATTAATTCTTATTTTTTATATGAAGATCTTAAGTCAGTTTCCGCTGCTAATGGTGATAATATTATTGTAAGTAAAATACCTTATATAGAAGAATATGTTGAAATTATTGGCCAAGTTAAAAAACCAGGTAAATACCTTTACTTTTCTGGTATGACAGTTAAAAACCTAGTTGATCTTTCAGGTGGATTAAGTGATAAATCTTTCTTAAAAAGCGTTTATTTAGATAAAACTCATATAGTCAGGAGAAACCCAGATAAAAAATATGAAGAAGTTCTATCAGTTGATTTAAAACAAGTAATAAATGAGGGTCCAGATTCAAAAATTCTACTTAATAATCATGATAAGTATGTTGTTTATCCTAATTCAAACTACTATGAAAATGAAAATGTTATGATAACAGGACAAGTCAACATACCTGGCTCATATGCCTTGAAATCAGACAACGAAACACTAGAGTCAATTTTAAAAAGATCAGGAAATCTTACTAGTAAAGCCCTTACTGATGGAATTTCAATTTATAGGAATAAAAAATACTTCACTAGTAAATATGATTTTATCAATGAAGATCTTAAAAGCGATAGAATAAGAGTTGCATGGAAAGATAAAGGAATTATTTTGATGCCTGGTGATAGCATAACAGTTAAGGAGTCAACTGGGACAATAAATATAATGGGAGAGGTTTTTAATCCAGGAATAATTGAATATCAAAAAGGCAGGACAATAAGTTTTTACATTAATTCTGCTGGTGGAATTACTAACAGTGGAGATAGAAAAAATATAGTAATTATTTACGCTAATGGATTAGTTAGTCCAAAGAAGCGATTAAGATCTGCGCCTGTAAGAGATGGGTCAACAATCATTGTCAATAAAAAAGATGCAATTGAACCATTTGATTTAACAGAATTTATATCAAACTGGACATCATTAATTACCACAATAATGACCGCGGTTTTATTAACCCGCCAAGTATAGAAATGCAATTCTCCGAATTTGAAAAGTTAATGCTGGCAAAAGGTGTTGTTAGTTTGGCTGACATAGCACGTTCTTTAGAAACCACTCCCCAGGCAGTCTCTAATTGGAAGGCTAGAAATCAAATACCCTATCATATTGTTGCAAGAATAAATAAAAAAATTAATGAAAGCGTTGATAATACTGATTTGATCCAAAGTCCAAATTACATATCAAAAAATGAAGCCATATCGCTTTCAGATGTTCTATTAATTTTAGCTGAGCAGCTTAAAGTGATTTTCATAGTCACTTTTATTTCTGTTTTTTTAACCTTTAACTATGTTTTTTTCATGCAAAAACCAGAGTATGTTAGCTATGCCACAATACTTGTCCCTGAGAGCAAAGCAAGCTCAGGTGGGATATCGGGACTAGCGTCACAATTTGGAATGAACTTTTCTCAGCCAGGGTTGCAGGCTGATCTTTCTAGCCCCATTTTAATGCCCGAGTTGTTTAGAAGTAGAAAATTCGGTGAAAAACTTTTAAATAAATCATTTTATTCAAGTATTTACAAACAAAAACTAACTCTACTTGAGATACTATCTGATAATAGTATTGATGAAAAAAATAAACGAGAAACATTGGTTAATGCTGCATTAATTAAGCTAAGGAGAATTTTAGTTTATGAAAGCAAAGAAAACATTGATTTAATTAAATCAATTACAAATGATCCAGTACTTTCAAAAAGCTTAGCAGATTCAGCTGTTACCGAACTTGAATCTCTTAATAGATCTTACAAAAATCAATTATCTAAAGAAAAGACGGTTTTTATTGAAAATAGAATCAAATCCGTTGAGAATGATTTAATTTTGTCTGAACAAAGACTTAAAAAGTTCAATGAACAGAATAGACAAATTTCCTCACCTTCGCTTCAGCTTCAGTTTGACAGGCTTTCAAGGGAAATGGAAGTTCAAAAAGGTATCTTTTTAACTTTAAAACAACAGCTTGAGCTGGCAAAAATAGAGCAGATTCAAGGCTCTCCAATAATTCAAATTCTAGATAAACCTCAACTGCCTTTATCTCCATCGAATCAAACCATACTCATAAACATAATAATATCTCTATTTTTTGGAATTTTCTTAGGATCGGTTTTAGGTTTTTTTAGATTTTACTTTAAAAACAGTTACACTGAAGACAAAAGAAAGTTTCGTAGAGTTAAGGGTTTTTTTAGAAAAAAAACCAAAGAAATAGCTTTAGATAAAAGAGTATCGGGAGTCTTGGTAATTATACTTTTTGCTTGTTCGCCATTATATTTATTTGAAAAATCTGAAAATCCTATCTTTTTAAACTCATATTCACCGTTACTACTACTTATGAATATATTATATTTATCTCTTCTTATCGCTTGCCTGATATTATTCATCAAGGCTGATAAAAAGTAAAATTAAGATGAATTCCAGTAATACTCTCAATGAAAAAATTGAATCACGGGACTGTAAAGTTGGGATCTTTGGATTAGGATATGTTGGTCTCCCTCTTTCGATACTTTTTGCTGAAAGTGGTTTTAAAGTTTTTGGATTTGATACGGATTTAAAAAAAATCAATAAATTAAACTCTTTTAAATCTTACATCTTTCATATTAAAGATGAATCAATCAAAAAAATCATTAAAATGGGCTTTACCCCAACGAGAAACTTTTCATTTGTAAATCAACTCGACGTGATTATAATCTGTGTCCCTACTCCAGTCAACAAACAAAACAAACCTGACCTAAGTCATGTAAAAAATACTATTAAATCAATTCTTCGCTATCTAAAACCCAATCAACTGATAGTGCTTGAAAGCACTTCATACCCTGGAACGACTGAAGAAATAATTGCAGAGAAGCTAAACGGTTTTCAATTCAAAAATTCAAATTCAAAAATTCAAATTGGTACCAATTTTTATGTTGGATACTCACCCGAAAGAGAAGATCCGGGTAATAAAAAATTTACGACAAAAAAGATTCCTAAGATTGTCAGTGGTATTACAAATATATGCTTAGATCTAACAAACTCACTTTATAAAAAAATTGTAGAATCTACTGTCCCAGTATCATCTACGCGAATTGCAGAGATGGCTAAAATCGTTGAAAATGTTCAAAGAGCAATTAATATTGGCCTAATGAATGAGTTAAAAATAATATCAAATAAATTAGATATTAATATCAATGAAGTAATCAAAGCAGCATCGACGAAACCATTTGGATTTATGCCTTTTTATCCTGGGCCAGGCCTTGGAGGTCACTGCATACCCATTGATCCAATCTATCTTAAATGGAAAGCGCGCGACAAAGGAGAAAAAACTCAGTTTATTGATTTGGCCCTTAAAATTAATCGTGAAATGCCTAATTATGTAATTAAAAACATAAAAAAAGCTCTTAATTCAAGTAATATTAAAATTTCAAAAAGCAAAATCTTGATTTTAGGGCTCTCATACAAAAAAAATGTAGACGATTGCAGAGAATCACCTTCTTTAGTTATAATAGACAAATTGATAAAACTTGGAGCAGATGTTTCATTTAGCGATCCCTATGTCTCAAATTTTCCAAAAACAAGAAAGTATAATTATTCACTTAAAAGCACAGTCCTCAAGAGCGCCCTTATTAAAAAAAAGGATATAGTAGTTTTGTTAACCGACCATGATATTTTTGATTACGAAATGATTTTAAAAGAATCCAGATTAATTGTTGACGCACGCGGTAAATTTACTCATCATAATAAAAAAATATTTCTTTCATAGGGGCTAGTTCAGCCAATATTTATCTATTTAATTTTTTTAGTTAAGAAACGGAGCAAAAATGAATTTTAACCCAAACAATATTTGGAAAAATAAACAAGTTTTCATAACTGGAATTTGTGGAACAGTTGGTAAGCAAATTTTATCAATTTTGTCAAAGCAAGATAGTGTTAAAATAATTGGGATAGATATCAACGAGAGCGAACTTTTTTTCTTAAAAGATAATTATCGAAAAAGAAATAATATTGATTTATTTTATTGTGATATTAAAGAAACCAAAGACATGGCAAGATTAGCTAAAAATTCTGATTATATAATTCATACTGCCGCATTAAAACATGTTAATATATGTGAAAACTCCCCTTTGGACGCCATTAAAACTAATGTTTTGGGAACGCAAGCCATTGTTGATTTAGCTGATGAAATAGATTGTGACCGAGTTCTTTTTACTTCAACAGATAAAGCTGTCAATCCTACAAACGTCATGGGCACCTCAAAATTATTAGCCGAGAGACTAATGTCATCGGCAGACTTCAGAGGCAAAAAGAACTCTCCTAAATTTATCTCAACCAGATTCGGTAATGTTTTAGGGTCACATGGTTCAGTGATCCCCCTGTTTAAAAGACAAATTGAATCTGGAGGTCCCATAACATTAACTGATGGCTCAATGACAAGATTTATTATGACTCTTGAGGAGGCTACAAAGCTTGTGCTTGAATCAATGTTTATTGGTAATGGTGGAGAAGTATTTGTAACTAAAATGCCAGTAATTAAAATAGTTGATTTAGCTGAATGCATGGCAGAGCTCCTAGCTCCTAAATTTGGTTATAAAAAAGATGATATTAAAATCGAAATAATTGGTTCTAGGCCAGGAGAGAAGATCTACGAAGAATTGACAAATAGCGAAGAAATCAGAAGAACAATTGAAATGGAGAATTTCCTTTGTATCTTACCTTCTAATTCAAACTATTCCTCAAAATCAATTTTGAAGAATTATCCAAAAACTACAGGAAAGAAAGTCGAAAAACCTTATAATTCTTCTCTTGAAACCTCAATGACAAAAAAAGAATTGAAATATTATCTCATTGAAAAAAAACTAGTATAAATAATCATAGGAAATTAAATGAAAATAATAATTTTTGGCGCTGATGGCTATCTTGGATGGCCAACTGCCATGAAGTTTGCATCTGATGGTTATGATATCATCGCAGTTGATAACTATTTAAGAAGAAAAATTGCAAAAGATACACAATCTGAAGCTCTAATTGATAATCCAACTCTTGAAGAAAGAGCAAATAATTATAAGTCAATCTCTGGAAAAAATATTAAAGTTGAAATTGGAGACTGTGCCAATTATGAATTTGTAAAGAATTTATTTAAAACTTACAAACCTGATGCGGTCATACATTATGCCGAACAACCCTCAGCGCCGTACTCTATGATTGGATATAAGGAATCCTTCTTAACCTTAAGGAATAATTTAGACACAACTTTAAATATAATTTTTGGAGTTATTGAAGAATCTCCAGATTGTCATATTGTCAAGCTTGGTACAATGGGTGAATATGGAACTCCAAATATAGATATTGAAGAAGGCTGGATTGAAATAGAGCATAATAAAAGAAAAGACAAGTTTTTATTTCCTCGCCAAGCGGGGTCTTTATATCACACCACTAAGATTATGGATACTGATTTATTATGGTTTTATGTTAGAGCGCATGGTATAAAAGTTACTGATCTTATGCAAGGCCCTGTTTATGGTATATCTATCCCCGAGGCGAAAACTTCTGATGACCTCCTTCCGAATTTTCATTATGATGATATTTTTGGAACTGTACTAAATAGGTTTTTAGTACAAGCGGTTGCAGGTGTACCCTTAACTGTCTATGGAGAAGGCGGTCAAACTAGAGGATATTTAAACATAAATGATACCATAGCTTGTGTAAAGCTTTCTATTGAAAATCCTCCAAATAATGCTGATTTAAGAATATTTAACCAATTCACCGAAACATTTTCAGTTAACGATTTAGCTAATAAAATAAAAAATGTTGGAGATGGTTTAGATTTAAATGTTGAAATAAAAAATTACCCAAACCCAAGGAAAGAGCTTGAGGAGCATTATTACAATCCAAAACATACAGGTTTAATAAAGCTGGGCTTAAATCCAATTTATTTAACAGATGAACTAATTAGAGAAATGCTTGGTATGGTGCTAAAATACAAAGATAAAATAGACGAATCGAAAATATTACCCAGGGTAAAGTGGAAAAATTAAAATAAACCCCTTTTGCCTATCTACTTAATAATTTATCAAATTCATTTAATTAAAAATTTTAGCTTATCTTATCAATGAACGATTCGCTAGCTAAGAGATATACAATTAAGCTCGTCGCAAAATTTTTTAGTTTAGGAATCGGGTTTATGATACTTGGTGTAGTTCCAAGAGCACTTGGTCCATTGAATTACGGAAATTTTGGTTTTTTAACTGAATTTTTTATTAGAACTATAACGTTTTTTCAATTTGGAACATCATCAGCTTATTATTCAAAAATTTCAAAGAGGCCTAAAGAAAAAGAGATCATAGGGTTTTACATTTACTTAGTTTTAGGGATTATTACCACCCTGATTTTTTTTACTTTTCTGATCCTAAATTCAAATTTAAATCAAATAGTTTGGCCTAAACAAAAAGAAGAATACATATGGCTTGCATGCTTTTTTTCAATATTAACTTTTTTGTCTGACCAAATTATTAAAACAAATGACGCATATGCCCTGACATTAAAAAGTGAACTATCCATAATATTCAAAAACATTATTAACGCCGTTTTAATAGTTGTTTTGGCATATTTAGGCATTTTAACCCTCGAGATATACTTTTTTTCTCAGTTTGTCGTAATCTCATTTATTATAATTTTCGGATATTTAATTCTACTTCAAAATGGTATTAAAATTTTCAAATACCTAAAAATTGCAAAAAAAAGACTAAAAAGTTATTTCGCAGAATTTTTTGAATATTCACATCCGCTATTCATTGATTCAATGTTAATATATTTTACAGTGATAGCTGATAGATGGTTGCTGCAAAAATTCTCGGGCTCTGTTGAGCAAGGATATTATACATTAGCATTTAGAATTTGTACCATAATTTTTATCTTTTCTTCATCAATGACCCCATTGATAATTAGGGAAATGTCAGCTTTATATTCAAAATCAAACACCAAAAGGGTTAAACATCTTTTTTTAAATTATGCCCCAACTTTTTTCTTGATTGCTATGATTGTTTCAGTTTATATCTCTTTCAATTCATCTTTTTTTGCGAATCTTATTGGTGGAGAATCATTTAAAAACTCTTCAAAAGCTATTGCAATTATGGCATTTTATCCTGCTCACCAAACCTACGGACAGATGTGTAGCTCTGTTTTTCTAGCAAGCAATAAAACAAATATAATTAGAAATGTTACTACTGTTATTTTTCCTGTAGGGTTTTTATTGTCAATTGCCCTGATAGGTCCATTAAAATTATTTGATGAAAATTTTGGAGCAGTAGGCCTAGCTCTTAAGGTTGTTAGTGTGCAAATCTTTGCTGTTAATATTTATTTGTATATTATATCGAGACAATTAAAATTTTCATTTTATAAAATCTTTAGTCAGCAATTAACTACTTTAGCTTCACTCTATTTAATAATTACTATATCAAATTATTTAAGTAAAACCATGTTTCATTCTCAAAGTATTATATTCTTAATGACTACATTTTTATATTTCATCCTAACAGGAATCATAATATTTTTATTTCCAAAACTATTTAGCCGTAAAGTAGGCTTTTTGTTTAGAAAAAAACTAAAAAACAATTTTAAAATTTTTAATATAAGGAATTAACAATGGTCAAAATAATTGCAGAGATTGGGTGGAATCATATGGGTGATATGGATTTAGCAAAAAAAATGATAAATAGCGCAGCTGATGCTGGAGTAGATATTTGCAAATTTCAAACATGGTCTGAAAAAAACCTTAAAGATGGACCATGGGATACTGATGGAAGAAGGGAAATATATCAAAAAGCAGAGCTTTCGCAAGATGATCATCTACAATTAATTGAACACTGTAAAAACCAAAATGTAGAATTTTTAACTTCAGTTTTCAATATAGAAGATTTAGAATTTTTGACTAAGCTAGATATGAAAATGATAAAGATTCCTAGTCATGAAGTCCACAATTTAGAGCTCATAAAAGCCGCTATTAAAGACTTCAATTTTGTATTAATCTCTACTGGAGCATCAAAATGGACCGAGGTAGAAAATATTGTTAAAAGTGTTGATCTAGATAAAGTTTCTTTAATGCACTGCGTATCAGCATATCCCTGCCCAGAAGAGAAAATAAATATGCCAAGGCTAGAAAAGTTAAATGAAATTTGTAATTCTGTTGGATATAGCGGTCATTTACCTGGAATTGACGATGCATTATACGCAATGTGTAGTGGTGCTGAATACATAGAAAAACATTTTACTATTGATAATGAATTGCCAGGAAGAGATAATAAATTTGCCATTCTGCCCAATGATATGAAAAAATTAGACAACTTCAGGAATCTTTTTGAAAAAATGAAGATTGACAGCGGCCTTGATCTTCAGGAATGCGAACTTGACACTTACAATAATTATCGTGGCAGATGGAGCAAAAATGCAAGCTAAAAAGCATAAAACAATATCAGTAATTATAAGGACAAAAAACGAAGAGGAATGGATTGCTAGATGTTTACAGGCTGTATTTAAACAACAAACCAAACATAAAATAGAAGTGATAGTTGTTGATAATGATAGTACTGATAGTACAGTTAAAATAGCCAAAAGATTTCCAATTAGAAAACTACTTAAAATTAAAGATTTCCTTCCAGGCAAGGCATTAAATCAAGGGATTAAAGCCTCAACTGGTGATTATTTAGTTTGCACTTCAGCTCATTGCATACCAAAAAAAAATAATTGGCTTGAAGTCTTGCTTTCAAATTTTTCAAAAGAAAACATTGCTGGTGTCTACGGAAGGCAGCTACCATTGACCTATACGAACCCCTCTGATAAAAGAGATTTATTGATAACTTTTGGATTAGATAAGAGAGTCCAAGAAAAAGATTATTTTTTTCACAACGCTAATAGCATGATACCAAGAAAAATTTGGAATGAATTTCCATTCGATGAGAATGTTACAAATATTGAAGATAGAGTTTGGGGTAAGCAAGTGATTGAGGCTGGCATGAAAATCATTTATGAACCCGAAGCTTCAGTGTACCATTATCATGGATTGCATCAAGGTAATGTTTTGAAAAGAACAAGCGGAGTTGTTTCTATTCTTCAGCAAACTGACAAAAAAGTATTAAATGCTCTACCAGATATAATGTCGCCAGAAAATGTGAATATTGTAGCGATAATTCCTATTATCGGCAGAATAGATAAAAACAGCATTCAAATGAAATACCTCATCAATACTATAAATGATCTTAAGAAATCAAAATATTTATCTAAAATATATCTATTATCTGAAAAAAAGATTTTAATCAAAAACTCTTCGGTTGAGTGGATCGATCGAAAGTTAATCAAAAACTCCAAAAACCTCAGTTTAGACAAACTACTTATGCAAGCCCTAACTATCATTGAAAAAAATAACCAATTTCCAGAAAAGCTAATCTATGTGAACTATAATTATAAATATAGACCTAGAGGTTTATATGATAGCTTGATACATGATTCTCTGTACAAAGGATTAGATACTATTTTCCCCGGTCTGATTGATTATAGTCATTATTGGTACCAGATTGACGAAGAATATTCTCCAACTGATGTTTCGTTGAAACCTAGAGACTCGCGGGAACCACTCTATAAAGCTTTATATGGATTAGGTTGTTTATTTTCATCCTGGGAGATAAGAAAAGGCAAAATGATAGGGGGAAAAGTCGGGATATATAAAATGATTGAAGAAAAATTTGCAAAACAGCTTGGCAGAGTTTAATGGATGAAAAAAATTACAATATTTTAGGAATCACCCTTGCTAGGGGAGGGTCAAAATCAATACCTAAAAAAAATATAAAAGAGATTAATGGATACCCCTTGATTTATTATACCATTAATGAAGCGTTAAAAAGTAAATATATTAATAGATATATTGTATCTACTGATGATAACGAAATTAAGGAGATTTCAATTAAGTATGGAGCCGATGTACCATTTCTGAGACCAAAAAATCTTTCTACAGATAAATCAAGTTCATCCTCAGCAATAAAACATGCAGTTGCCTTTGCAGAAGCGCAAGATAAAATAAAGTATGATTTTGTAATTGAGATAATGTGTACAAATCCATTAAAAAAAGTTGAAGATATAGATGCATGTATTCAAAAGCTAATAGAAACCAAGGCTGATTCAGTAATAGCAGTGCACCGCCTTGAAGATCATCATCCTATCAGAATAAAAAAAATTGTCAATGATAGAATAACTGACTTTTGTTTAACAGAAAAACTAGAGACCAGGAGGCAGGATTTGAAGCCCGATGCATTTATTAGAAGCGGATCAATTTATGCATTAAAGAGAGACGAAATAGTTAAACACGGCAGAAGGTACGGCACCAAAAATAGTAGACCGTATATACTTTCACCCAATAGAGCAGTAAATGTAGACACATATAATGATTTTCTTTTAGCAGAAATCTTGTTAAAAGAAAATCATTGACTGCCTTAAAACATAAAAAATTAAAAAGGATTTAAATGAATTATCAATTTAGAGAAGAAAATCTCGGGACTCTATTTGAGGACTACGGAAAAATTAAAATCAAGAGTTGCATTGTTTGTAACAATAAGGATTTTGAGTTTTGGGCAAAGAGTGGCCCATATGAAGCATTCAAGTGTGGAGACTGTGGTTTAATTTTCATGAGTCCTCAATTAAATGAAGAAGGCTTGACTGAATATTATACAAATTACATTGGGAAAAGGAGGTTAAGTAATGAAAAAAAGATGCAGCTACGAACTATCCAGTATACTCTTGATGCTGAATTAATTAAAAAATTCATTCAAAAAGGAAAAGTTTTAGACGTTGGCTGCAACGGAGGTTTTTTTCTTGATGCTATGGGTGATGGCTTTCAAAGGTATGGGACTGAACTCGACAGCCAAGCAATAGGCTATGCAAAAGCAAATTTTCCTTCATTTTCAAATAACCTAAAAAACGGAACACTGCACTCAGCCCAGTTCGAAGATGAATACTTTGATTTAGTTATGATGAGAGGTGTAATTGAACATGTGAGCAACCCTGAAGAGTCAATTAAAGAAATATCAAGAATATTAAAAAAAGGTGGTTACTACTTTATTTGCGCAACTCCAAATGGTCAAAGCTTATTGGCTGATTTGTATAGAGAGGATTGGACTCTTTTTCATCCAGTTCAGCATATTTGGCATTTTTCTCCAGAAAACCTATCAAAACTGTGCCAACCATATGGATTAAAATTGTATTGGAAGGAGTTTCCATATCTTGGAACCCCATATGAAAACGTTAAAAAAAATATTGAAGAAATTGCTAATTTTATAACCAGAAAAAATAAGGCTATTAGTCCCCCTTTTTATGAAAATATGATGTCTCTCGTTTTTAAGAAAGATTAATGAAACCGAAGCTTATTGCAATAACGCCTGTTAGGCACATATCAGGAGTGCCAGAAGCACTAGAATCTTTTGCTGATGTTACTTATATGGATGATCCTAGCCCAGACGAGCTTTATAGCGTTATTAATAATTATAATATCATTTTCACAAATCCCAATAAATCTCAAATATTCATCGGAAAAGAACTTATTGATAAAGGAAAAAATATTTCTATTATCTGTACGGCCTCTACTGGTACGAATCATGTTGATTTGAATTATGTTAAAGAAAAGAATATAAAATTTCTTTCCTTAACTGAAGAGCGAGATATTATAGACAAAATTAGCTCCACAGCTGAACATGCATTTGCATTAACTCTAAGCGCCATTAGACACATCCCATTTAGCTTTAAAGATGTTTTAGGCGGAAGTTGGAATTATGAGAAATTCATTGGACGACAATTAAACGGTCTGACAATAGGCATAGTTGGATATGGAAGACTTGGAAGCCTTTACTCAAAATATTGTATTCCATTTGACCCAAAAATTTTAGTTTTTGATCCTTATAAAAAAGTTAATAATGACAAGATATTCCAAGTTGATAATGTTGAAGATCTTTTAGTTAAATGTGATGTTATCTCTTTCCATGTTCATGTTAATGAAGAAACAATTAACATGATAGATTCGAGTTGGCTAAAAAAAATGAAAAAAGATGTTATACTAGTTAATACTTCTCGAGGTGATATTTTTAATGAGGGGGATTTGATTGAATTTTTAAAAAATAATAATCATGCAAGATATGCCACTGATGTATTAGCAAATGAAATTTTGAGCAAGAAGGATAATTCTGTAATAGAATACGCTAGAAATTCTAATCAGATTATTATAACACCTCACATTGGTGGAATGACAAAAGAAGCACAAGAAATAGCATACAATCATGCTGCAAAACTTTGCAAAGAATTCGCTTTAACTAAATTAGTTTAATCAATAATTGCAATGACCGATTTATCAAAATTCCTTACAAAGAACAATCACCTATACCAAAAACCTGTTTCCTTTGAAAAAAAAATTGATAACAATACCTATGCTGTTTCTCTAATTAAAAAAAAAATAAAAGTACTTAACGAAATTCATAATGTTGATTACAGTGAAAAATTTTGGCAAATACTCCTCTTGCCATTTACGCAGCAGTTATTTGAGATTCTTGAGGACAGATATAATCTACTTGATTCCATCTCAAGCAAACACAAGTTTAAATTTAAATACAACAAAAAATATGTATCGAGTTACTTAATTAAAAATAGAAATATCTTTTCAGATTTAAGATACTTTGCGGATGATGATAAAATAAATTTTTTTCTATGTTCATTCATTGTGAGCGAAACTTCTCTTAAAAAATCTTTTTTCATAAAAGATGATAACAAAATAAGTAAGTTTGATTCAGAACATATAAAAGTTGAAAAACCTATATCTTTAACTTTATTTATTCTGACCAAAATAAAATCTCTATTTACATTTCTTGCAAAAAAATTCAACAGGAAACTCCTTTTCTTTGATTTTAGCGTCCCCGCAAAATCATTAATCAAGATTTCTCTAAAACTTGGCCAATTTCCAAGCTTCGCAAGCCATAAAGTACCGCACAAAAAACCTCACTCAAAATTTCGTGAAAACCATGAAGAACATCTACTAGATTTAAATAAGAGTGAAATATTCAATTTTTTTAATAAAAATTACATAAAATTTCTACCAGTAGAATTTTTGGAAAATTTTTCTGAAAATGATAAGGAATTTAAATCAATTCATAAAATAAAATATATTTGTTGCTCAAGGCCTACATCTGCCAATTATGCTGTCCGCTTTGCTTTAGCTCATTTACTTGATAATGGTGGAAAGTTGCTTACGTACCAGCATGGAGGAGGATATGGATTATATAAATTAAAATCATTAGAATTATTGGAAAATAATATGAGTGATCATTACCACTCTTGGACAAAGAATTTTATAGTAAGAGATGATTTATTAAATGATAAATTAATTGAAAAGACTAAAAAGGAGTTTAGTATTCTTATAATTGGACCGTCATTCTACAAATATAATATCTATAATTTTGGAGGTCATCATCCTTATTTCAATAATGAAATTGAAAAAAGACTAAAAGAATTAATTGAATCATTTTCAAATCAAAATCAAAAATTTCACTACAGATCATATAGGGGCACTGATGACAGGATTACTAAAAATTTTAGTTTTTATCAGAAAAAAGCATCACTACGTACCCTTATAAATAAATCCGAATTAGTTATTTGTTGCAATCCATACACTCAAGTTGTTGAATCTCTGGTATCAGGAGCTCCTACATTTTTGTTTTGGGGGAAAGAACATTTATTCAAAAATGATATAGAAATTGAGGTAAATTCTACACTTAAAAACAAAATTTTATTTAATGACCCATCCCTGCTGGTTAACCATATTAAATCTTTCCAGAAGAATGCAATTAGCTGGGAAAAGCAATATGTATTAGAAAAAAACTTTATGCTGAAGCTGTGGGGTAATCTTGATAATAATTGGTCTTCGAAAACTATTAATAAATTAAATAACTTAATCTTAAATGGAGAATATATATGAAATGTTGTGTTTGCTCTAATCCAATTGAAAAGTTCATGTCCTTTGGATCAATGCCTATTGCAAACGGATTTCTGGAAAAAGAGGAATTTGAAAAAGAATATTTTTTCGATATGGATGTAGCATTTTGCAATAATTGTAAAATGTTTCAACTTGTAAATCAACCAAATCCTGAGCAAATGTTTAACGAAAATTATGCTTTTTTCTCAGGAACTTCGAAGTTGATGTCTGAGCATTTTAAAAAGTTTTCCAATCACTTGCTAAATGATTATCTCGCGGATGAAAAAGACCCTTTTGTTGTTGAAATTGGAAGCAATGATGGTATAATGTTAGAAAATTTTGCCAAAAAAGGTATCAGGCATCTTGGAATAGAACCATCAGCCAATGTAGCTGAAGTGGCCTCAAAAAAAGGTATAAACACTATTGTAGAATTTTTCAACAAAGAATTAGCAGAAAAAATTGTTTCACAAAATGGTAAAGCGGATGCTTTCATTGCTGCAAATGTCATGTGTCATATTCCCTATATAAATTCAATTGTTGAGGGTATTAAAGAATTATTAAATAAGGATGGTATTGTAATGTTTGAAGATCCTTATTTGGGAAATGTCATAGAGCAAACTACATATGATCAAATCTACGATGAGCACACATTCTTATTCTCTGCACATTCTATTAAATATTTATTTGGTCAGCATGGACTTGAGCTAATTGACGTTGAACCTCAGAAAACACACGGAGGTTCAATGAGATATGTTTTAGCGCATACTGGTTCAAAAGAAATAAGTGATAATGTTTCCAAGCAGTTGAATTATGAAAATCAATTAGGTATCCACAACGATAGCTTTACAGAAAACTTTAAAATAAATTGTGAAAAATACAGGTCCAATTTAATGGAGCTTTTAAATGAATTAAAATCGAAGGGAAAAAGAATTGTTGGCTATGCTGCAACATCTAAAAGCACAACAATAATTAACTATTGTGGAATTACTTCAGACCATTTGGACTGCATTTACGATACGACACCAATTAAGCAGGGAAAGTATAGTCCAGGCGCTCATATTCCGATTAAGGCCCATGATGGATTTAAAGATGATTATCCTGATTATGCATTATTATTTGGCTATAACCATGAAAAAGAAATAATGGAAAAAGAGCAAGAGTTTATGGATAAAGGTGGTAAGTGGGTTACTTATGTTCCTGAGGTAAAGATTTTAGAATGATTTCATGCGCAAATCCAGGGGCTCAGTATAATTCATATAAAGATGAAATAAATTTTGCAATTAAACGAGTATTAGATAGTAACTGGTATATACTCGGAGAAGAAGTAGGGTTTTTCGAAAAAGAGTTTTCAGATTTTAATTCTACTTATCATTCTATTGGAGTTGCAAATGGCACCGATGCGCTCCATCTCGCATTAAGATCGCTAGGAGTTGGTGCTGGGGATGAAGTTATTACTACTGCTCACACTGCAGTAGCCACGGCATCCGCTATAGATTCTGTTGGTGCAAAGCCAGTATTTGTCGATATAGAACCGGACTTCTTTACAATTGATCCAAGCTTGATAGAAAGATCAATTACTAAAAAAACTAAAGCAATAATTCCAGTACACATTTATGGACAGCCTTGCGATATGGATTCTATAATGTCAATTGCTAAAAAATATAATTTAAAAGTTATTGAGGACTGCGCACAAGCACATGGCTCAATGTATAAAGGTAAAAGGGTGGGTTCGATTGGTGATGTAGGTTGTTTCAGCTTTTATCCAACAAAAAATTTGGGTGCAATTGGAGACGGTGGCGCCCTCGTAACTAATAACAAGGATTTATCAAAATCTATAAAGCTTTTACGAGAATATGGTTGGGAAAAAAGATATATAAGCTCGCACGAAGGCTGGAATAGCAGACTAGATGAGTTGCAAGCTGCAATACTTAGAGTAAAACTAAAATATTTAGATAAGGACAACCAACTTCGAGCAGAAATAGCAAAAAAATATTATCAGAGTCTAAATGATTTATCAATAAGATTACCGCTGATTAGAAAAGAATCTTCTCACGTCTTTCACCTTTTCGTGATAAAAAGTAAAAAAAGGGACGAACTAAAGAATTTTTTAGAAAAAGAAAACATTGGTACCACGATTCAATACCCTGTCCCAATTCATTTGCAAAAATATTATAAGAGCAAATTTGGAGAATTTTCACTGCCTGTAACAGAAAAATTAGCAAGTGAAATCCTATCTTTACCAATGTACCCAGAATTAGGTATCGATGCCATAAATCATTGCACTAAAACCTTAAATAAATATTATAAATGATTGATGGCGTAAAAATTCTTTCTTTAAATACGCACATTGATAAAAGAGGATTTTTTAGAGAAATCTTTCGTTTTCCAAGCGATTTTAAAGAAAAAAAAATTAGTCAATTAAGCCATTCCCTTGTAGAAGAAAATGTTATAAAATGTTGGCATGGTCACGTCTATCAATATCAATGGAATTATGTTGTCAGTGGTAAGATAAAAGTAGGTCTTTTTGATAATCGCGATGATTCGGAAACTTTCAGAGAAACTATGGAGTTTTTTTCTGGTATTGAATCCTCGCCCACTGCATATTTCTTTCCACCAGGTGTTTTTCACGGATATAAATGTATTGAGGGACCTCTTAACATCATTTATGTAACATCTGGTACATACGATTTAAAAGATGAATTAAGAAGATCAGATGATGACTTAAACATCAAATTTTCTTGGTAAAGATTAATCACAATGCTAGATAAATATTACAACAATAAAAAAGTTTTAGTTACTGGATCGTCAGGATATTTAGCTTGGAATCTTTTAAATAGACTAGCCAATTATAATTGCGATATAATTTGCCTTTCACGCAATCCAAAAAAAGTACAAACCATTTCAAAGTTAGCTTCGTTTAAATATTTAGAATCGAATTATGAAAATGATTCATTCAGCCAAGAGCAAATTGGAAACATTGATATTATTTTTCACTTAGCCTCACAAACTAGTATTTATGTAGCTGAACAAAATCCCTTTTTTGACTTTATCTCGAATGTTTTACCAATTCAAAAAATAATTGATATTTGTCAAAAGAACAAAAATATACCAACGCTTATTTTCGCAGGAACCTCGACTCAGTGTGGAATGCCAAAAAAAATCCCCGTAAATGAACAAGCTATTGATATGCCTGAAACTGTTTATGATTTTCATAAACTTCAAGCTGAAAGGTCTATAAAATTTTTTTCTCAAAAGGGTCTGGTTAAGGGTGTAACTTTTAGACTTACAAATGTTTATGGACCTGGACCAAAGAGCAGTAGCGCTGATAGAGGAATTTTGAATCAAATGATCAATAAAGCTTTAAACAATGAAGTTTTAACTATTTATGGTTCAGGAGAATATGTTCGTGATTATATATACTCTTCCGATGTTGTTGATTTTTTTGAAAGAGCGCCAGCAATCATTGATAATATTAAGGGGCATCATATAATTTTAGGAAGCGGGTCTGGAATAAGTATTAATTCTGCGATCAAAAAAGTTGCTGAAAAAGTTAGTGAATTCAATGGTAGCAATGTAAAAGTGAAAAGCATTCGTCCTCCTGATAATTTATTAAATATAGAAAAAAGGAATTTTATTGCGGATATAAGTTTATTGATAGAAAAATTTGGCAATTCTCCTGAAATTAGTCTTGACAAAGGAATAGAAAAAACAATCAACTACTTGTCCGGTTTAAGTAGTTAATAAAACAATCGATTCGATGAAATTAAAAGAATATAAGTTTAAGTCAATAATTGAAGAAAAAAATCAAGGAACATTAAGAGTTTATGAATCCAGTGCAATACCTTTTGCAGTTCAGAGAGTTTTTACTGTTGTAAACGCTAAAAAAAATTCCAAAAGAGGTATGCATGCTCACAAAAAATGCAATCAGCTATTATGTTGTACATCTGGCAAGATCAAACTCATTTGTGATAATGGGTTACAAAGAGTTGAAAAGATACTCACACCTGATAACAATGGAATTTTAGTAAAAAGCGGTATTTGGGCAGAGCAAATATACCTGATGGATAACTCTGTGTTGATAGTATTCTGCGATCAACCTTATGACGAAAAAGATTACATAAGAGATTACAATGAATTTTTAAATTTGAAAAAAAATAATGAATAAAATAAATCAAGGAGATGATAGTCTTTGGTCGAAGTTAATAGATGATTATAAAGAATTTAATTTAAATAATTTCAGGTCAGTTGGGGGATTAAATGAAAGACTGGGCACATGGAGCGCTATTGATAATTCTTCTCGTTATTACAAGGCCTTAATGTATGAGTTTGCATATTATATTGACAATCAAACTGAAAATTGTGACTTTTCAATCCCAAAAGAAGGAATTATTTCAAAGTACTATAAAAAAATATTAAACCAAGACCTGGGTAATCCTACTACGATAAATTATCGCGGAATGGAATTGTCAATGGACTATTTATTATCCATTGAGGAGCTTAAATTTCTAAACAACTACCTTGGTGGTATATCATCAGTATGTGAAATTGGGGCTGGATTTGGGCGCACAGCACACTCAATAATATCAAATTTTGAAACCCTTGAAAAATACTATATCATTGATTTACCTGAAATGTTAAATCTCTCCAAAGCTTATTTAAAAAAAGTGCTCAGTAATGATGACTTTAATAAACTTTATTTTTTAAAACCTGATGAAAAAAATATAATAAAAAAAATTGATCTTATTATAAATATTGATTCTTTTCAAGAAATGCCTAAAAAAATAGCTACTGAATATTTAGAATGGATATCTTCATTTGAGACATATTTTTTTACCAAAAATGCAATGGGTAAATATGATCCGCAAGAAATTGATCTTAAAATAAAAAATGAAAGTCAATATAAATCGGTTTTGAAAATGGGGCTATTAACGGAAAAATTTAGAATATTTGATGACAAAAAAAGAGTAAATGTAGAAAAAAAATATTTACAAGTTTTTTGCCCAAAAAATTTTAGTTTGTTAAAAACTTCTAGAGGATTTGGTCAATATTTATCGTATCAACTTGCTCTTTATGAAAGTAATTAGATAAAAATAAAAAAATTAGATGAAGATATTAATTACAGGCGCCCTAGGTCATATAGGATCCGGACTGATTCGTAGCATAAATAAGGAAGATTTTGAAAAAGTATACATGCTTGATAATATGTCAACTCAGCGCTATTCTTCTTTATTTAATTTGCCAAAAAATATTAATTATAAATTCATTGAAAAAGATATAATTGAATTTGATTCAAATTTTTTAGTTGAAGATATTGATTGCATTATACATCTTGCTGCAATTACGGATGCTGCAAGCAGTTTCAATAAATCTGAAGAAATTGAAGAAGTAAATTATATTGCTACAGAAAAAATAGCTAAATTTTGCTTAAAAACAGGTACAAAACTATTTTTTCCTTCAACAACAAGCGTATATGGATCTCAATCTGATATTGTTGATGAGTCTTGCCCAGTTTCTGATTTAAATCCTCAGAGCCCATACGCTGATTATAAGTTAAAATCTGAACAAATGCTCAAAAAAATGTCTGATAATGAAGGATTGCAATTCGTTGCGTGTAGATTTGGAACAATATTTGGAACCTCAGTTGGAATGCGATTTCATACAGCAGTAAATAAATTTTGTTGGCAAGCTGTTATGAATCAACCATTGACTGTATGGAAAACTGCAATGAAACAAAAAAGGCCTTATCTTGGAATGAATGATGCAGTATCTGCAATAAATTTTATAATTAATAATAATATTTTTGATTCTGAAATTTATAATATTGTCTCATCAAATAATACTGTTGAGGAAATAATAAATATAATTAAAAAGCGAATTCCTAATTTAAAAGTCAGTCTAGTTGATTCAGAAATTATGAACCAACTTTCTTATCATGTTAAAAACGAAAAAATATCAAGTCATGGATTTAAAACTTTGGATAGTATTGAAGATCATATTTTTCAGACCATTGATCAATTCTCAGCTTTAAAAAATAATGACTAAATATAAAAGACCGGTGCTGTTTAGTGTCTGACATTAACCCTTTAGTAAGTATTGGAATTACTTGTTATAATAGATCTGATCAATTGTTCGAGCTCTTAGACTCAATTACAAATCAATCTTATCAAAATTTAGAAATAATTATTTCAAATGACTCCCCTGAGAATAAAGCTGTTAACCTAGTTATAAATAACTTCAAAAGAAATGACCCAAGAATAAAAGTATATAATCAAAACCCGAGCTTAGGAGTTAAGGAAAACTTTTTATTCGTGTTAAATGTATCTACTGGAAATTATTTTATGTTTTCAGATGATGATGATATTTATGATTTGAAATTTGTGGAACAGTGCTTAAAAAATTTAAATTCTAATAAAAAAGCATTAGCTGCATTTTCTGATGTCATTGCAATAGATAATAATTCGCAGCCTATTAAGTATTTCGATATACTAAAGTATTTTTCAGATTGGGAGTCAGAGAATCAATTTATAAGGTTAAAACACTTTTTTAAACTTTACGAGCCCCATGGAAGATGTTTGCTCTTGTATAGTCTCCATAAAAAGGATAGCGTAATTAAGCTTATGAAAAAACAAAGCTCATTTGATTTTGAAAATATGAGATGGGATTTTATTTTTACATACAACTTACTATCGAGCGCACCTGTTATTTTTTCAAAAGAAAAGCTATTCAAGCCAAGGTTCGCAAATGAAAAAAAACATTCAATTGAATCTTCTCTCTTTTATGAAAGCACTCTCTCTGGCTATAAATATTTATTTTTTCTATTGAAAGAATCAATCAGACTTAAAAAATTTAGTTTTTTTGTAATTACATTAATAAGGCTAATAATTATCAATCTTGATTTTATATATGGGTTTTTAATTTTTATCATTCAAACTACTGCTAAAATTTTAAGTAAAATCAGAAGAAATAATTCTTTAATTAGAACATAATTGTAAGGAAAATATGAAACTCACAGTTCTTATAGGCACTCGGCCTGGTATAATAAAAATGGCACCTATTTATCATGCCGCTCAAGAAGCAGGTAGCAATGTTTCATTAATACATTCAGGTCAACACTATTCAAGTGTAATGGATGAAAAAATCATGAATGATGTTGAACTACCGGTTCCTGACTATAGATATATTAGGCCAGAAAATTGTATATCACACGCTGAGCAAACAGCATTTATGATGATAAATATTGAAAAAGCATTATCCGAAATAAAGCCAGACCTTTTTTTTGTGTGCGGAGATGCCAATACAAACTTTGCGGGTGCAGTAGCATGTAGAAAGCTTGGGATTAAACTTGCTCATGTTGAGGCGGGTCTAAGAAGCTTTGATTGGAGAATGCCTGAAGAGCACAATCGAGTAATGATTGATCATATTTCTGACTTATTATTTGCTCCTACCCCTGAGTGCGTTCAACACCTAAAAAAAGAAAATGTATCAGGTAAAGTTTTTTGTGTAGGTAATACTGTAGCTGATTCTGCTCTTAGGTTTAGTCCCAATAAAATTGAAAAGAGAAATAAAGCATTAATTACGCTACACAGAGAAGAAAATGTAGATGACCCTAATATTTTAAAATTTTTGCTTGAAGAAATTTCTAAAATAGTTTCATCATCAAATGTAACAGCAGACTTTCTTCTCCACCCTAGAACGCTCAAAATGATGAAAAAACATAATTTTCATGATATATTAACGAAAAACATCAATATAGTTGAGCCAGTTACATATAAAGATATGTTAAGAAGCATATCCGAATCAGACTTTATTTTAACTGACAGTGGGGGCTTGCAAGAGGAAGCATGTATCTTAGGAACGCCTTGCTATACGCTAAGAAAAACTACAGAACGCCCAGAAACCGTAGATTGTGGAGCGAACATAATTTTAGGAGTTAAAAAACCATATAAAAATTTTGTTTTAAACTATCCAAATAAGAATCAAGATTGGAAATCACCTTTTGGTGATGGAAAAACCGCAGAAAAGATTATTGAAATTTCTATTGAACATCTTAAAGGTAAGTAAAAAATCAAAAAAGCTCTTTTTATCGTACCTCGGCCTTTAAGCTCAAATGATAGAGGAGTCTTATCAAACATTGAGCAGCTTAAAGAATCATATGAGGTTTCCATAATTTGTTTCGGCCTAAATGACATAATAGAAGATGTTAAAATTTTTAACATTTATTTTGGCTTAAAGAATAAATTTTTTCAAAAATTGATTAGAATCGATTTTTGTTTATTTTCATCTATAATTATATTTTTAAAACTTTTTTTTGGTAAATACGATTTAATAGTCTCAAGAGAATTAAACTTATTCCATAGCTTAGTTTTTACAAAATTCTTTGTAAGAAGACCAAAATATGTTTTAGATATTAGGGAAAATCCTAATTCCTTTTATCCTCATTACAATTTTTTATTATCAAAATTTGGAAAAAAATTCTCATATGTAATTACTAATTCACCAGGACTAAAAAATCTCTTAATGAAAAAATATAAAATTAAAAATATAAATATGTGTTATGCTTTCCCTACCAGAGAATTTCAAAATAGAATAAAGATTGATAAAAAAAAATATAATCAAAATATAATCAAAATATGTTTTTTTGGTGATGTTAAGCCAGATAGAAAACTTGATATTCTAATAGAAGCAGGAAATCTTTGTAAAAATTCTAAACTTTTTATTGATATTATCGGCTCAATT
>MDTA01183301.1_pt1 | contig 27306 bp, 25 predicted proteins | sample 811151 | NCBI WGS metagenome assembly MDTA01 (sample SAMN05326648, study PRJNA326480) | marine metagenome | isolation source: seawater | place: Indian Ocean: South | collected 2010 | reverse complement strand
TGGGTGTGGAAGCGTAGTAATGCGTGCAGCTGACCAGTACTAATAGCTCAATTGGCTTGATTTATGCACTGAAAAAAATTTTTAGATTAAATAAACAATAAAATTGAGGCAGAAATAACTGCCAATGAATTTGCTATTAATTTGTAAGTTTTGTTTTCAAAATAAATTCTGTTTAAATTTTAATTAATATAAAAGTTTGATTTTTCCCCCAAATTTATCTTTTCTAAATAAATTTGATGAATGAATGAGTATTCCATGATTCCTTTTACCGATCAATAGGGGTGCATTTTTTCTTCTTGATTTGTTAAGTTTATTTAATTTAATAATTTTACCGTCTTTATTTTCAAAAATTGACTCAGTAGTTTTTTCTGCGGCAAATATCGTATCAGGAAAATGTTTATTAATTATATTTATTGATCGTTTTATAAAAGAAAATGAAATACTCTTAAATTCATCACTGCAAACTAGAAGATATTCTTTATTTTTTGAAAAATTTAATATTATTTCTCGATAAAAATTTATTACATCTGAAAGGTAAAAATCTTGATTTTTCTTTTCATCAGATTTTCTTTTATAAACAGTATAATTATTATTTTTTTTCAGTGATAGGTTGGAAAAGACCAAAAATTTTTCTTTAAAGTTTTTGCTAATTGATTTTAAGTTTTTAAGTAAAATTTTTTTATCAACATTATTATGAATGTAAATTGGAAAAATTTTATTTTCATCAATATTAAGATTATCGGAATGTAGTCCAAAACTTTGTTTATTAAATAAAATAGTTTTTTTGGTTTTTTTTAATCTTTCAGGACTATTGTTATGATGTGAGCCATGGTAATGAAATACTTTACTATCTGCTGAATAATAAATAAATTTATTTTTTTTAATTTTTTGGGCAGCCCAATATCTATCTTCTAAATTAGTAATTTCATTATCAAATTTTTGATTAGCCCATTCATTTTTTTTTATCATGCTGCATGCATTATTAAACTGAGGATCATTTTTTTGTAATTTGTTCTCCGAGCCATATGTAAGCATAAGATCTCTTATTGTTAAATCATCACTAAAATTTAATGAAACCTGTCTTGCATATGATGCACATACTTTTTGATCATTAAGAAGAGGTTTTAATAAATTTTTAATTAGTTCATTATCACATGGAACACAGTGGGCACTTATAATTAAAATATAATCTCCTTTACATTTTGAAATTCCAAAATTTAACATTTTCCCAGGCGTATATTCTTTATTGTATTTGAATACTTTAATTTTATTAAAAGAATTTTTTGCTATTTGAATTGTTCCATCATCACTCATATTATCAATCAATAAAATTTCCGAAGGTTTTAAACTTTGTGAAACTAGATTTTCTAAACATATTCTAATCCACTTAGACTCATTAAAAGATCTTATAACAACTGAGATAGAATTTTTCATATAATTTACTATTTTTTAAAAATTTCTAAAAATCTAAAACTCGACAATATCTGAAAAAATTGAAAGCTCGAGTCCAATTTTTCTCCTTTAATAAATCTATTATATTTATTTAATATATACTTATGATCAAATATTCCCATATTTTTAAAATTAGAGGATGTTATATTATCAATAAAATAATTTCTAAGATTTTTTTTAAACCATAATGTTTGAGGATCTACTATAGATTTTTTATCTTTATCGAAAGATAATTTTCTAGTTATTTTTTTTAAAGCCTGTTTCATAATCCATCGATTAATACCATTTTTAATTTTAGCAGAATTTTTTAAATTAAAACAATATTTAGCAAAATCTTGTTCTAAAAAAGGTAGTCTTGTTTCAATATTATTAATCATTGAAAGTCTATCGGTAAATTTTAAATTTCTTGGTAATTTTATCTCTTGTAAATCCTGGATTTGAGATTTTTGAAGATTATTCATCTTGTTGAAATTTTTAAATTTTTCTTTTTTAATTTCAAAAAATTTTTCATCAATTGTATAATCGAGATAATCTCGATTAAAACTGTTTATATCTACAAATGGAGTACAGTCAGTAGTTGATGCACCTTGTATCTTTAAAGCGGACAGTCTATATAAAATTTCTAACTCTGTTTTTCTAGGACTTCTTAAAGAATATTTTATTAAATTTTCTATAATTTTTTTTTTAGATTTATTTTGGTCTAAGATAAATGGTAGAATATTATAATTATAACCTCCCAAGATTTCATCGCCACCAGCACCCTCAATAATTACATTATAACCTTTTAATTTTGCAAGTTTGTATAACCCAAAAACTCCAAACAATCTCATTGATGTAAAAGGAGATTCTAATATTCTTGTTATTTTGTCAAAATCTTGAATTACAGTTTTTGAAGTTAAAGTATATAAAAAATTATTTACTTTTAATTTTTTTGCATTGCGTGATGCTTGAAACGACTCTCCAAACAATAAGTTGTCCTTAAAATCATATGTGAAAGTATCTATTTTACGATTTAATTTTTTTGAGGTAAATGCAGTTAAACTAGTACTGTCTATACCACTACTTAAAAAAACTCCAATTTTTCTATCAGAGATTAAATATTTATCTAAGTTTTCATCTATTTTTGATAGTGTTTGTTTTGTGAGATATTGATCTGACTCATTATTTTTTTTTGATAAAATAGACCAGTATCTTGTTTTTTTATATTTATTTCTGTCAAATATATAGTAATGATTTGGTTCGATAGATTTTATTTCTTCAAAAAATGTATTTTCGTAATGATCTTGTTTGCCTAAAAAAAAATACTCTGCTAAAGAATTATTATTTATGTTTGCACCATTATTGTATTCTAGAATCGGTTTAATTTCTGAAGAAAAAATTAAATATTTTTTATTTTCAAAAAAATATAAAGGCTTTATTCCAAATTGATCTCTTGCAACTAAAATTTTTTTCGTTTTTAAATCGTAAATAATTAAGGAATACATTCCCTTCATTTTTTGAAATATTTTTAATCCTATTTCTTCAAAAAGCTGTAAAATTACTTCGGTATCAGTTTTACTTTTTAAATCCTTTTTTTTTAAAATATTTCTTAAAGATTTAAAGTTATATATTTCCCCATTAAAAACTATCAATTTTGATCCACTATTACTTATCATAGGTTGCATTCCATTTTTAGATAAATCTTGAATGCTCAGTCTAAAGAATTTTATAAATACATCTTTATCCTGGTAAATTTTTGTACCGTCAGGTCCTCTGTGTGAAATTAGATCTGCAGAAGAGTTTAATTTTTTTTGATTAAATTCAAATTTAACTTTTTTTTTTATAAAGAAAAAACCACACATATCCTATTTAACATTATTTTTTATTGAAATAAGCTCTAGTTTTTTTTAGATCTCTCTGACTGTCAATATTTATTACTTTTTCCTTAATGATCAAGTAGCCAGAATTATTTGGTAAAATACTTTTTTTTTTTAAAATTGCCTTATTTGAAAAAAAATATGCTATTCCATTTCTAATGTAACTTGTAGATAAAAGCTGTCTACTTTTAAAAGATTTTCCATTTTTATCATAATAATTTAGATTATTTTTTTTTATTTTTAAAATTTTTAATGGATGAAATTTATTGCTAATTTTTGTAATTGTCCAAACAGCATCAAATTTTTTTTTCTTAATTAAATTATAGCATTCTTTAATATGTTTAATTTTTCTTAAAGGGGAAGTTGGTTGCAATAAACAAATTATATCAAATTTAGTATTAAAAAAATTTTGATATCTTTTAAGTTCATAAAAAAGCACCTCTAAGTCAGTGCTATTTTTTTTTGCAATTTTTTTTGGTCTTAAAAGGTACATCGGAATATTTTTTGAATTAAAGAAATTAAAATACTTTTTTGAGTCAGTGCTTATAACTATTTTATCAAAAATTTTACTTTTTAAAGCACAATCGTAAGCCAATTCTGTTAATGATTTATTTTTAAAAACTTTTTTTAGATTTTTATTTCTTATGCCTTTGCTTTGAGATCTTGCTGGTATGATACATAAGTTCGTCATTAGATTTTTTATTTATTGCTTTAAATTTAAAATAAAGGTAATTACACTCTAAAAAGATATATTTCAAATTACAATGAAAAAAGATGGAATAGTTGTAAAAATTGGTCGGTTTTGTGGAGCTGAATAAATTAAATAACATAAAGATTAAAAAAATTTCATCAAAAGTTTTGGTTGGTAACTTCGGAAAAGGTAGATATTTTGGCTATAAAAAAAAGAAAATTACATCGTTAATTGAGATCACAACTAATTATAATTCTAAGAGTTTTGGCGAAAGTTTAGTTGGTATTTATTCGCCTAAGTTGTTTGAAATAAATTTAAATTATATATCAAAATTTTTATTAAATAAGAATATTTATCAATCATTAAAAATATTAGAAACTTTTCAAGTCAACAAATTTTTTTTTTCATCAGGTTTATTAAAAAGTATTATTTCTTCAATTCAATTAGGTATTTTTAATCTTATTTCAGACTTATATGATGAAACTTTATCACAGACACTAAATAGAATGTATTTTTTAAATAAAAATAAAATTATAAAAAAGGTTCCAATCTATTCAAGTGCTGGTTCGATTAAAGCAAACTTGAGTGATCTAAAAAAGGATATAGAAAAAGCAAAAAAACTTAAAATTGATAATATTAAAATAAGAATAGACCTAAATTCAAATTACCAAAAAAAAATTTTATTATTAAGAAAAAATAATTTTAGATTTGCTTTAGATTTAATTGCTAATACCTATGAAAAAAATCGAAATGATAAAAAACTCAATGAGTTTATAAAATTTACAAAAAAATATAAACCACTTTGGGTAGAAGAGCCAATTAATATTGAGGATTTTAATAAGTTTAAAAATTATAATTTTGGAAAAATTAAAATTTCTTATGGAGAAAATTTTAATTCAAATTTTGATTTTTATAATTTAATTAAATTTTACAAATTTGATTTTATAAACATTGATATCTGTCATTTTTCAATAATTGATATAGTAAAACTAATAAAATATTTAAAACAAAAAAAAATCAAAAAAAAAATTCTTTTACATTGTTGGGGTGGTATAATAAATTTGCATACAAGCCTTGAATTATCACGTTTATTCTATGACTATGTTTATATGACAGAATTTCCTATTGCAGATTATGATCTAAACGATGAATATATTCAAAATTCTTTTATCAAAAATTCATTTTTTGAATTTAAATCTTCTAAAAGATTTGATTTAAACAAATATTATATAAAAAAGATAAAACCAAATTTTTTGATTAAACCAGAAAAATATGAATTTAAGTTTTAACAATAAAATTAAAATAATTACAGATTTTAATTCAAAACTTACAATGTTTAAATTGAAGGAAGAAAGATTAACCTTTTTGAAAAATTTTAAAAATATTGAAATTGAATATCTCAATCCAAAAAAATTAAGAAAGACATATTATGGTGATATTTATTGGGGAACAAAATTAAATGATAATCTTTTGAAAAAAATCAAAAATCTTAAATGGATTCATCATGGATCTGTTGGAATAGATCACTTAGATATAAAATATATATTTAAAAAAGGTATAGTCTTAACGATCAGTAAAAATATCAATTCAGAAACAATGAGTAATTTAGCTATAGAATATATATTGGATACTTCAAAAAAATTATTTTTTTTAAAAAATAACTCATCTAGAGAACAATATGAAGATCTTTTCAATAATTGCAAAGATTTAAATAATCAAAAAATATGCATTTTAGGTTATGGAAATATTTCAAACTTGATAAAGCTTAAATTATCCAATTTTGATTTAGATGTTACCTTTTTTACAAATAGAAATATCAATAAAGCTAATTTTCTAAGGTACAACAAGTTTAAGCAAAAAATCTCTAATTTTGATACAATAATAAATATTTTAGATGGAAAAAAAAAAAATAATAAATTTCTAAATTCAAAATGTTTTAAAAAAATGAAAAAAGACGTTAATTTAATTATATTAGGCCGTTATTCTACAGTCGATCTTAAAAGCCTTTATGCGTTTTTAAAAAAAAATACACATTCCCACTGTTATTTAGATGCAAACCCCAACAGACCATTAAATCAAATATTTGTAAAATTGAAAAAACTAAAAAATTTATACGTGTCCCCACATATTGGTGGATATTTCAAAGAATATTGGAACGATCAAATCTTAATTTTTGAAAAAAATTTAAGATTATTTATTAAAAATAAAAAATTAATTAATGAAGTTAAATTTAAATGATCAATTTTAAAGAAACAAATAAGGATAACAAATTAAAATTAGTTAATTTATTTAAAATTTTAGATAAATTAAAAATAAATGATCTAACAGCTAATCATGCATCAATTATGTCAGTTAATAATAATGGGTATTTTATAAACATGCACAGTCATTTATTTTCTCAAGTCACAACTAGAAATTTGGTTTATGTTAGCTTAAAGGATGACTATTCTAAGAAATATTTAAAAGTTAATAAAGCAGGATTTTATATACATAAGTATCTTCATAATTCAAAATCTAATCCTAAAGCAATTTTGCATACCCACTCAGTAAATAGTGTTGCAATATCAAGTCTCAAGGAAGGTTTTAACGAAAAATTAAATCAATCTAGTATGAGATTTTTTAAAAGAATAGTTTATGAAAATTATGATGGAATGGTTATGAATGATAAAATTGCAAAAAAATTAGCTAACAAGCTCAATAAAAATACTAAAATAATTATACTGAAAAATCATGGATCAATCATTATGGGAAAAACTATAGAGGAGCTATTTCATTTAACTTTTCATTTTGAAAAATGTTGTGAAATTCAACTAAAAACAAGAAGTAAAAAAATTAATACCGTGAGTGACCGAATTGCACAGCTGACCTGTAATCAACACGAAAGTTTTGGTAGGGTGGGTGAAATGTCTTGGAATGCAAGTTTGCGTATGTTAAAAAAATAATATTTTAAAGAAGCTTATCAAAATTAATTAAATAATGAAAAATATTCTAATAGTTGGAACAGGCTTTAATGGATTTTGTAATGCTTTAGAGCTTTCTAATAAAAAACATAAAGTTACTTTGATTGATAAGTCACCTTTTTTTGGTGGAATAATGTATTCAAGAAAAGTTTTTGATTTTTATGTTGATAATGGCGTACATGTATTTGATGGTATTCCAATAGAATTGTCAAAAATAGTAAAAAAAATATTGAAAAATAAAGTCGAAGATGTAGATTTTATTTCTCAAAGTGCTTTTAATAAAAAAGTTACAAAAGGCTTTTCTTTACCCGACCTATCATCAATAAGTAATAAGAAAAAACTTAAAATTAAAACAGATTTGTTGAAGTTAGAACAAAAATATAAAAATAAAAAAAATTTAGTTTTTTCATCTTTAAATGATTTTTTTTTAAAAAGATATGGTTTGAATGCGGCAAATATCTTTGCTTCAATATTTATGAAAATTTACAACATACATCCAAAAAAAATTGAACCACAAGCCATTAGTCAGACTTCTTTAGCTAGATTAAAATTTTTAAGTGATAAAGAAATGATTAAATTAAAAAAATATAAATTTTTAGATACAGTTTTGGCTGCCAGAAGAAAAACAATGGGTAAAATTGATGATTTAGTATCTATTTATCCTATAGGTGGAAAAGGAATGAGAGAATGGTGTGATAATTCTAAAAGGTTTTTAGAAAAAAAGAAAATTAAGATATTATTAGGGCAAGAAATTAAAAAGATTACACAATTGAAAGATAAAATTTCAATAGAAACAGAAAATTACAAAGGCACCTATGATAAAATATTGTGGTGTAATGATAATTTGGCTGCAATAGAAAAGTTAATTGACAATTATAAGCCAAAAAATTTTCAACATTCAGTGCCTGTGGTATTTTATGTATTTGTGACCAAAAAAAGTAATATAAAAAATTTTACTTATTTACAAAATTTTGATCTTAACTCAAACTCTTACAGAATAGCAGCTGGTGGTATTTATGGAAAACAATTAGATAAAAAAAAGAATACATTTATAACAGTAGAGTGTCCTACCAAAATAAATTCAAAAATTTGGAATAAGCCTGAAAAAAATATTATTAGAATATGGAATGAATGCAAAAAACTGAATTTAATTAAAAAAAATTCTAAATTGGTGAAATATAGCTATAAATGTATTCCTGTAACCTTAAAAATGCCACTAATTGGCTATAGTTCATATAAAGATAAAATATTAAAAACTGTGAACAAAAAATATAAAAATCTCATTTTTGATAAATCGAATAGTTTCTTTAGAAGAGAAATATATTTAAATTCATTAAAAGTTGAAAAAGTTTTAAATATTTAATGACTAATGTTTGGGAGAAGTTATTCAAGAAAAAAAAATGGGGCGAGTATCCTCCAGAAGATTTAATAAGATTTATATCTAGACATAAAAAAAAAAAAATATCAAAAAAAATGAAAGTTTTAGAAGTTGGATGTGGAACTGGTGCAAACTTGAAATTTTTAAAAGATAAAGGATTTGATATTTATGGCATTGATATATCGCAAACTGCTATTAAAAAGGTAAAAAGATTAATGAAAAAGGATAAAGCTAATTTTAAAAATGGAAATTTTTCAAATATTCCGTGGCCTGATGATTATTTTGATGGAGTAATAGATAATTTTTCAGTTTATGCTAATAAAATTTCAATTATTAAAAAAACATATTCTGAAATTTATAGAGTTTTAAAAAAAAAAGGTTTCTTTTTTTCTAAAGTTTGGGGAACTAAAACTCAAGGATATAGAAAAGGAAAAAAATTGGAGCATAATACATTTCAAAAAATTAAAATTGGACCCTGTAAAAACATGGGCGTGACTCATTTTTTTACTTATAAAGAGCTTAAAAATCTAAATAAAATTTACCGATCAAATCTAATAGATAAAAATTTTTATTCAGATAAAAGTATTAATAAAAACTACTTTGTAGAAATATTTATTTCCCAGAGTTATAAATGAAAAAAAAAATTTTTTTCTTTAGCTTTTCAAGATCTGATTATTCATCGCTAAGACTAATTTTAAGACAGATTTTAAAAAAAAAAAATATTTCAAGTCGATTTGTAGTTGGAGGATCACATTTATCAAATGTTTATGGAAAAACTATTCATGAAATTGTTCAGGATAAAATTAAGATTAACTATAAAATTGATTATTTAAAAAATAATCTAAAGTTTTTAGAAAATAATTTTAATCTAGTTATTAAAAATATGATTGAAAAATTCTCTAAATTTTTGAAAAAAAATAAAGTTAAAAATATATTTATTGTTGGTGATAGATGGGAACTAGTGCCATTGGTGATATCTGCATTTAATCTTAAATGTAATATCATGCATCATTCAGGAGGTGATTATACTTATGGTTCAAAGGATAATTATTATAGGTCAATCATTTCAATTCTTTCGAATTTGCACTTTGTGGGAAACAAACTTCACAAGGAAAGATTAATTAGAATGGGAATAAATGCATCTAAAATTTATGTTGTTGGCGAACCATCGTTATTGAATTATAAAAAAAAAAAATCATCAAAGGATTTAATTTTAGCAACTTTATATCCATCAGATTTTGAAAAGAAAAAGTACAGAGACCAAATAAAAATTTTTTTAAGTTTTTTAAATAAAATTAAAGATAAAATAATTCTTACTGCCCCTGGAAGCGAAAAAGGTAGCAAAATCTTTTTGCAACATATAAAAAATACAAAAGGAAAAAACATTGAATTTTATCAAAACCTTGGTTCTGAAAAATATAATATGATGATGTCCAGAGCTAAATTAATGGTTGGAAATTCATCTAGTGGAATATTAGAAGCTTCATCTTATAAACTGCCAGTTTTAAATATAGGAAATAGACAAAAGGGAAGGCTTAAACCAAAAAATGTAGTAGATTGTGAATTTAGTCTCAAAAAATTGATTTCTTCATATAAAAAATTAAAAAAAAAAAGTTTTTTAAATAAGATAAAAAATGTTCGTAATCCTTATTTTAAAAAAAATTGTATAAGAAATATCATTAAAATTTTAATGAAAGAGGATTTTAATAAAAAATCTTACAACCAATTAATTGATCCAATTAAAAATTTGAATGAATATTTATAATTTTAATTTAATTGAGAAAGAATCTTGGGAAAATTTTCTGAATAAGTTTCAAAATATTGATTTTTATTTTTATCCTGATTATCATGATCTATATAAGCTCAGATATAAAGGATCAAACCCTAACGTGTGGATTTATGAGAGTCATGGTAAAATATTTCTATATCCATTCAATTTGACCGAAATCAGTTTACAGGTGGGGGATAATAAAAAATTTTTTGACATTAGTAGTACTTATGGTTTCGTTGGCCCTATATCAACAAGCAATGATGCAAAATTCATTTCTTCAGCTTGGAGTGAATTTGATGATTGGTCAAAAGAGAAGGGTATAATATTAGAATTTATAAGATTTAACCCATTATTAGATAATCAAAAAATTTCTCATAAAAACACTAAAATTGAATTTAACAGATATGTTGGAATTTCAGATTATAGCAAGGGGGAAAATTATTTTAAAAATAAAATTCCCTCCAAAACAAAAAATATGGTCAATAAAGCACTAAAAAATGTTTTTAAAACAAAAAAAATTTGTTTTAAAGAAATTAAAGATGAATTTTTGAAAATTTACAAAGAGACAATGACAAGAAATAAGGCAAGTGATTTTTTTGATTATGATGAAAAATATTTTCAAAAATTAAGTAATTTTAGCCAAACAAAATTTTATGGAATTTTTCAAAAAAATAGTTTAGTTGCAGGAGGAATATTTTTTGTTTGTAAAGGTATAGCGTCCTATCATTTAGGAGCTTGTAAAAAGGAGTACTTAAAATTTGGTTTATCAAATTTATATTTAAATGATGCATCGATAGATTTTATTAAAAATGGAGTTCTTTTTATGAACCTTGGTGGAGGAAGAACTATCAGTACTCAAGATGGCTTATTTAAATTTAAAAGGGATAATTCAACAGAAAAAAAAAAATTCTTTATTGGAAAAAGAATTATAAATAAAGAAATTTATAATTTTTTATCAAGTAAATTTAGTGAAAAAAAAAAAAATAGTAATAAATTAATCTTTTATAGATAATTATGGATTTTGTTTCAAAAAAAATAAATTTTAAGAATTGTCAACGTGCTTATCTAATTGGTGAAATTGGGGTTAATCATAATAGGAACTTGAGAACTTTATTTAAATTGATAGATATTGGAATTTCCTCTGGTGTAGATATCATTAAGTTACAAAGGTTTAATTCAGAGCTTGAAATTTCAAAATTTGCACCAAGTACAAATTATCAAAAGAATAACTCTAGAATTAAAAATCAACTCAAATTAGCAAAAAGTTTAGAATTGCCTGATGAATGGATTTTTAAAGCGTTTAATTATTGTAAACAAAGAGGAGTTGGTTTTTTATGTGCTGCCTTTGACAGTGAAAGTGTAGATTTTTTAAGTGACAAATTAAGATGTAAAACAATTAAATCACCTTCATCCGAGATTAATAACAAAGACCTGTTAATGCAGATGTCTAGAAAGTTTAATTCTATAATTGTATCAACTGGTGCTAGTACAATAAATGAATGTTTAGATGCAAAAAAGTGGCTTAAAAGTTCTAAAAAGAAAAATGAACTATTATTTATGCACTGCGTGTCTGAATATCCAGCTCCATTGGAGGATTCAAATTTAAATGCAATAAAATTAATGAAAAAAAAATTACAATTACCAATAGGTTTGTCTGATCATACAGATGATATTTTGGTCCCAATAATTAGTGTTCAAAATGGATGTGTGTTGATCGAAAAACATTTTACCTTGAGCAGAAAAATGAGAGGTCCAGATCATAAAGCATCAATAGAACCATCTGAATTAAAAAAGTTATCAGCATGCTTAAAAAATTATAATAAAATTTTAGGTGATGGTGTAAAAAAACCTCAAAAAAGCGAATTAAAAAATAAAAATCTCATAAGAAAATCTGCAGTATGTTCAAGAAAAATTTTGAAGAAAGGCACTTTAATTAAAAATGATGATATAAATTTTAAAAGACCCTTCTTTCCTGGCTCAATTAGTCCAGAGGACTACAAAAAAATAATAGGAAAAAAAATCAATAGAAATTTATTTTATGATAAACCTTTTTTTATAAGTTACTTTAAATAATTATGAAAATATTAATGATAAGCATGGGCAGCATAGGTATTAGGCATTATAAAAATTTACAAAAGCTAATTCCTAAAAGTGAAATTAGAATATTAAGGACAAAAAACAAAAAAAAAGAATACGAAGTAGAAATAGATGAAAAGTCTGCCCAAATTTTTGATCCAGACTTAGTATTAATAAATTCGCCAGCAAGTAAACATTTTTATTATTATAAAAAATTTTTTAATAAAAAAAGATCCTTTTTTATTGAAAAACCTTTGGAAAATTTATCAAGTAAATTCAACAAAAGATTTTTGAAAAAAAAAAATAAGTTCACCATGATAGGTTATGTTCTAAGATTTGATAATGTACTGTTAAAAATTAAAGAATTAATAGACCAAAAAAAATTTGGTAATGTGAAAATTGTAGATATTAAAGTAGGCCAGTATTTACCATACTGGAGAACTAATAAAAGATATCAAGATGGAGTAAGTGCAAAAAAAAACTTGGGAGGTGGAGCACTTCTTGAGCTTAGCCACGAAATTGATTATGCAACATGGATTTTTGGATACCCAAAAAATATATTTGGTATAGCAAAGAAAATATCTGATCTTAAAATTAATGTTGAAGATGTAGCATCTATAATTTTTGAGTACCCAAAAAAAATAATACAAATTTCATTAGATTTTTTACAAAGGACTCCTAAAATGGAAATTAAAATCGTTTGCGATAAAGCAACTATTTATGCAGATTTAATAAAACAAAAACTAAATTACTTTAATGAGAAATGTCCAGGAGGAAAAAAAATTAAAATAACAAAATTTAAAAATGGGAATGAAATTTATTTGAAACAAATGGATTTTTTATTGAAACGTTCATTTAAAAACTATTATCCAAAATTTAAACAAAATTATTTTTTTGATAATTTTTCAAGCATAGAGTCGAGTTATAAACTTCTAAAACTTATCGATAAAATTAGGCAATCTAACAAGCTAAATAGAAAAATTAAATTTTTATGAAATATACCTGCTATATATTTGCGAGAGGTGGGTCTAAAGGAATTAAGAATAAAAATATTATTAAATTAAATGGTAAGCCATTAATCTATTATACAATTAGAGAGGCAAAAAAAAGCAAATATATTAATAGAATAGTAGTTTCAACTGATGATATAAAAATTAAAAAAATCGCAAGAAAACTTAAAGTAGAAGTTTTAAATAGGCCTAAAAAACTAGCTCATGACAATACTCCAGAATTAGAGGCCTGGAAGCATGCTATCGAAACTGAAAAAAATAAATTTAAAGATAATGATTTATTTATATCGCTACCGACAACTTCACCATTAAGAAATGTTAAGGATATAAACAATGGTATAAATAAATATATTAAATCTAAGTATGATTTAATTTTAGGTATTACACCAAGTTATAGGAATCCATACCTTAATATGGTCAAAATTCATAATCATAAGATTAAATTGATAAATTCAAAAAAAAATTTTATTAGAAGACAAGATGCACCTAAAGTATACGATATTACAACAGTAATTTATGTTAGTAGTAGAAAGTATATTGCGAAGTGTAAAAAAATTATGGAAGGTAAAAATGGATATATAATTATCCCCAAAAATAGATCTCTAGATATTGATGATAATTACGATCTGGAAATTGCCAATTATTTTATAAAAAAAAATGTCAAATAAAAGAATATTAATTACAGGCGGAACAGGAAATTTGGGTTTTGAAATCGCGAAGAATTTATTAGCTAATAAAAAATATTCTTTGATTATTGTTGACAAAAATATTGAAAAGAAAAAAAAAGTTTTTTTTAAAAAATTTAAATCAAGAGTTCAAATTATTAAAATTGATATTTCAAAAAAAAATTCATTCAAAGTTATAAAAAAAAAAGTTAAAAAATTAAAGGTAATTGATGTTATAATAAATAATGCCGCATATTATGAAAAAGATAAAGGCTTCGATGCAAAATTTTTAGGAGAAAATTATGATACATGGGATAGAGTATTTAAAGTAAATTTGTTTGCACCATTTTTTTTAGTTCAAAATCTTTATAAAAATCTGATTAAGTCTAAAAATCCTTCAATTATAAATATAGGATCTATCTATGGTTATATTGCACCCGATTTTAATTTGTATAAAGGGACAAAAATGACTAATCCAGCTAGCTATAACTCAAGCAAGGGAGCGTTAGCACAATTAACAAAATGGATGAGTTCAAATTTAGCCCCAAAAATAAGAACAAATATTATCTCACCAGGAGGCATCTTTAGAAATCAAAATAAAACTTTTTTAAAGAGGTATAATTTTAAAAATCCTCTAAAAAAAATGGCTACAGAAAAAGATATTTCAAATTTAGTTGAATTTTTAATTTCAGATCATGCAAATTATTTAAACGGACAAAATATCTTTGTTGATGGTGGTTTTTCAAACTTATAATGAAAAATTTTTATAACAAAGTTGCAAAAAACTATAAGGAAATTTAGAATAAAAAATCAAAATATATATCAAGTGTTAATAAAATAATTATTTCTTATTTAAAAGATAAAAAAAAAATCCTTGATATTGGTTCCGGAGATGGTTTGAGGCTTGAAAATATTAGAAAAAAATTACCAAAATCAAAATTTATAGCTTTAGAATCAAGTCACGAGATGATTAAACTCTTCAAAAGAAATAGCAAAATTAAAATATATAACTTAGATATGAGAAAATTAAATAGAATTAAAATTTCTAAATTTGATGGAATTACCTGTTTATGGAACGTTTTTGGTCATTTAAAAAATAATCAAGAAAGAATCTCAGTTTTAAAAAAAATTAGAAATAAAATGAATTCAAAATCGACGTTTATTACAGATGTAAATAATAGACATAATGCTGAGTCATACGGATATTTCAAAGTAATCCTGAGAATCATATTAGATAAATTTTTTTTTAAAGAGGAAAGAGGAAATACTATTTATAATTTAAAGATGAATGACGAAAGTGTAAAAGCCTCAGGTCATTTATTTACACCAAAAGAATTTTCTAATAATCTTAAACAGGCAGGATTTGAAATTATAAAAATTTACTCAATAAATTATTTAAATGGCAAAGTTATGAAAAGTTTAATAAATGGACAACTACTTTTTATAGCAAAGATTAAATAAATCATTTAATAATTATGACTTGAATAATATGAAAAAAATATTTGTAACAGGTTCTTGTGGTTTTATAGGTTCTCATGTTGTTGAAAAACTAGTAGACGCTGGCCATAAAGTAACAGCTATGGTTTTTTATAACCAGAGAAATTCTAATGGATGGTTAGATGAAATAGATAAAAATAGAAAAAAAAAGATTTCAATTATTCAGGGAGACGTAAGAGATTATAATTTTTTACAATCAAAAACCAAGAATTTTGATGTTATAATTCACTTAGCTGCGTTAATTGGAATACCCTATTCATATATTGCACCTGAAAGTTATATAGATACCAATGTTAAAGGAACATTAAATATTTTGAACTGTGCTTTGCACAATAAAACTTCACAAGTTATTTTGACTTCAACAAGTGAAGTTTATGGATCAGCAAAAAAAATTCCGATATTAGAAAACCACCCTCTTAATGCACAATCTCCATATGCTGCAAGTAAAATAGCAGCAGATCAATTAGCTATGTCATATTACAAATCGTTCAACTTACCTATAACAATATTACGACCATTTAATTGTTTTGGTCCAAGACAATCATCAAGAGCAATAATACCAACAATCATTTCTCAAATTTTGAAAAATAAAACAGTTAAATTAGGTAACTTAAATCCTACTAGAGACTTTACCTTTGTTGAGGATACCGCAGATTCATTTGTGAAAGCTTTAAAAAATAAAAAAAGTTACGGCCAGATAATAAATGTAGGTAATTCATTTGAAATTTCGATAAATGAATTAATTAAAATTTTTAAAGATGAATTTGGTTATAAATTTAAATTAATATCAGATAAAAAAAGAGTTAGACCTAAAAAAAGTGAGGTTATGAGACTTTATGCTTCAAATATAAAAGCAAAAAAGATTTTAAAATGGAAACCTAAGTATAGTGAAATTAAAGGTTTTAAAAAAGGTTTAATTAAAACTATAGAATGGTTTAAAATAGAAAAAAATAAGAAATTGTATAATGCCAAAAATTATACAATTTGATATCTTAAAAAGTAAACTAATAATGTATAAAAATGAAATTTCAGTGCTTAAAAAAGAACTGAAAAAGATTTATAAAAGTAAAAAATATCAACTGCACTCCCCAACGTTAATTGGTAATGAAATTAAATATATAAAAGAATGTATAAGAAAAAAAGATATAAGTTCATTTGGAAATTATAAAAATAAATTAATTGAAAAGATAAAAAATATAACAAATGCTAAATATGTAATACTTACTAATTCAGGTACCTCAGCTATTCATTTAATTTTAAAAGCATTGAATATTAATGAGAAACATGAAGTGCTAATGCCTTCTTTAAATTATGTTGCTTCTGCAAATGCAACTTTGTATTGTAACTCACACCCAAACTTTGTTGAAGTTGAGAAAGATACTTTAGGAGTAGATCCGCAAAAATTAGAAAAATATTTAAAAAAAATTGTAATAAAAAAAAAAATTTTTCTTATAATAAAACTTCAAAAAAACATATAAAAGCTATTATAGTTTTACATGCCTTTGGACATCCTTCTAGAGTAGACGAGATAAAAAAGATTTGTGATAAATTCAATATCCAACTTATAGAAGATGCAGCTGAAGCTCTTGGGTCATATTATAAACAAAAACATGTGGGTACTTTTGGATTAGCTGGAATATTGAGTTTCAATGGTAATAAAATTATTACCACTGGTAGTGGTGGAGCAGTAATAACTAATAATGTTAAAATTTTTAGGACCATCCAAAAATTATCAAAAATTTGTAAAAAAGACCATGCATACAAATATGATTATGATGATATTGGTTATAATTATGTAATGCCGAACTTAAATGCAGCTTTGGGTGTTGCACAAATAGAAAATTTGAAAAAATTTTTATATGATAAAAAAACATTATTTAATAAACTTAACAAAAGTCAAAAATTAAAAAAATTTAGCTATATATTCAAGGAGCCCAAAAATTGTAAAAGTAATTACTGGTTACAAATTTTAATGTTAAAAAATGGAAATCTTAAATTAAGAAATCATGTTATTGAAGAATTAATAAAAATTGGCTTACAATCAAGGCCTCTGTGGACATTATTGCATAAGATTAATTATTTAAAAAAATTTAGTAAGGATAATCTTGAAGTTTCTTTAGAGTTAGAAAAAAGAATTATCAATATACCAAGTGGTTCAAGCTCATAAACTAAATATGTATTTAAACTTAAATAAAGTAAAAAAAATAATTGTTAAACCAAGCGTATCAATTTATGACGTTATAAAAAATCTGTCAGATTCTGGGTTAAGAATAGTTTTAGTTGAGGATAATAAAAAAAATTTTTTTGGGGTAATTAATGATGGTGATATTAGAAGGGCTTTTTTACGTGGTAGTGGTCTTAATTCTTCAATTCAAAATATAATAAATAAAAAAGCAGTTTTCATAAATTATAAGTCTATTAATGATATTAAGACCAAAAACAACATTCAAAAATTCAATGAACCTATTCCAGTAATAAAAGATAGTAAGATATTTGGCCTAATAACTGCAAGAAAAATGAGAACAAATAAGTTTGATAAGGCTCCTCATTCTAATGTAGGTGTAGTAATTATGGCAGGAGGTATTGGTAGCAGACTTAGACCTCTTACTTTTAAAAAACCCAAACCTTTATTAAGATATAAATCTAAAACATTAATTGAATATGTATTAGACAATGCAAAGAACTATGGGTTTAATAATTTTTTTATTTCAGTTTTTTATTTAAAGAATCAATTAAAAAAATTTTTTAAGTCTAAAAATTTTTCTAAACAAAAAATAAATATATTAGACGAAAAAAAACCGATGGGAACTATTGGCTCACTATCTTTGCTTAAAAATATAAGCAAAAATTTTATTGTTTTAAATTGTGATGTTATATCAGACGTAAATTTAAAAGAACTTTACAACTCTCACTTAAAAAGTAAATGCATTATGACTTTGACTATCAAAAAAATAAGATTTCAAAATCCTTACGGAACAATTATTTCTAAAGGTAAAAAACTACTATCGATTAAAGAAAAACCGGATTTAAATTTTGACATTAATGCTGGTCTATATGTTTTTAATAAAAAAATTATAAATATTATAAAAAAAAAAAGAATAAAAAAAATTGATGAATTAATTCATTATTTAGTTGAAAAAAAAGAAAAGATAAATATATTTCATATGGTTGAAAACTGGAAAGACTTTGGTCAAGACGTTCAAACTCTCAAAAAATATAATTAATTAGGATACCAAAAATGATTAAACAAAAATATTTTCCATTAAAACTAATGTCGAAAAAATTGGTCTTTATTGATGGAATTAATAGAACAGGCAAGAAACTTGCTGGGTCATTAATATCATCTTTCGATAAAATGGAGCATTTAGAATTTGGTGAAGTTTTTCAACACATAGTACCTGCTATTAGATATAAAAAAATCTCTGAAGATTTTGCAAAAGCATTTATACATAATTATTTGAATCAGCTAATTTATAATAAATATCTTTCTAGGAACGTAAATTTTAGAAGAGATGACAGAACTGGAATATATAACTCAATAAATAAAAAAAAATATATAAAAAGACTTAAAGAAAAAGAAGGAGATGAAATTATAAAAAAAATTATTTCTGAAAAACCGATAATACCTTTTGTTACTCATGATATTATATGTAATTATAGTAATTTTCTTAAATTGAATATAGATATTAAGATTATTGAATTTTTTAGAAATCCTATAGATGTGATTTATTCTTGGCATAAAAAAAAACTAGTGCAAAGATATGGAACAGATAAAAGAATTTTTACCTTACTTTTACAAAATAAAAATCAAATTGTTTCACAGCATATGCATCCTATTTCAAGAGACTGGAATAAGATAAATAATTTGGAGAAATGCATATTATATGTAAATTTACTAGTTAATAGATCTGTTAAAGAAATAAAAAGAAATAAAAAAAAGAATTTCTTGTATATTACATCTTATGAAAACCTTATATCAAATACTGAGTCTGAATTACAAAAAATTTCTAAATTTATTAATACAAAATTTTCTAGTCAAACAAAGAAATTTATAAAGAAAGAAAAGTGTCCTAAAATTATAGATAAAAAAGAAAAGAATAAAAAGTTGGATTTTATTAAAAAAAATATTTCGGAAAAATATATCAAGATTTTGAACAAGATGATTTTTGATTATGAGGTAAAAAAATATGATTTACCTCAATTAAAAAAATGATTATTGCTTTACCTATTGAGATAAAATCTAGAGAGTACTTACCTAAATTATTTCTGGCATATGAAATACTAAAAAAAACCAAACACCAAATAATAATTGGAAAGAAATCAGAAATTTATTCTATATATAAAAATTCAAAAAATATTTTTTTAATTTTAAAAGGTGGACCTAAGAAAAAATTTCCATTTAAAGTTTCAAGTTTAAAAAAAAATATATTTTCTATACTAGATGAGGAGGGGCCTTTAGTAAATTTGAGATTTAGAGATTTCAAAAATAGATGTTCGGATGACGTATTAAAAAAGTGTGATTATTATTTTTCATGGGGGGCAAAAGATAAAAAATTTTTAAAAAATAATACAAAAATTAAATGCAAAATTTTAAACTTTGGACATCCAAAATTTGACTTGGTTAAAAAGAATAAAAAATATTTTAAAAAATTTGAAAAGCAAATAAGCAAGAAATATAAAAGATTTGTTCTTTTTTCATCGAATTTTCATCAAGATCAAATTATGGATAATAAAGAATATTTATCCTGGAGAGGCAAACAAGCTAACGAGGAAAAAAAATTTTTAAAAAGTTCAAAAATAATATTGGAAATAGATTTTAAATTATATTTAAAAACTATTAGTTATTTCAAAACTTTAGCCAAAAAAAATCCTAAAATTAATTTTTTATTTAGACCTCATCCAAGACAAAACATAGATTTAGTGAAAAAAAGATTTGGGAAACTTACAAAAAATTTATTTATAGAAAAAAAATATCCAGTAACTTCATATATTAATGCATGTTCATTATTCATGCATAGGGGTTGCACAACAGTTCTTGAAGCAGCACAATTGAATAAAAAAATTATCTATCTTAAAAAATTTAATTATAACAAAAAAAAATGGCTAGATAGTTTTGGGATGACTATTGATAATCAAAAAAATGATTTAAAATATTTACCAATATTTTTGAACAAAAAAGAAAACAAGAAATTAAAATACAACAATTCTATAATTTATAATTTAAATTCTAAAAGCTTTTATAATGAGATTGTAAAATTTTTTAATAGAAAAAGTTTTAATTCAGTCAATTCTAATTTGTATAAATTTAAGTACAATCTAAATAACAATTTTATAAACGAAAAAAAATCAATAATTAAAAAATTTCTTATTAAAAACAAAATTTTGAATAAGTTTTTGTTAGATTATAATGAAGATTATGTTCTTCCAAAAGAATATTTAGTAGCAAAATTTAATAGACTTACTTCAAAAGAAATTCAAAAAGACTTTAACAATTTTTTTAAAGAAGATAAAAAAAAAAGAAATTACAAAATTACCCGAGTTCATAAAAACTCTTACTTATTAAATAATAACTGATTAATTTTTTTTAATATAAAACATACCATAATATCTCTCTGTGACTGAATAAGTATTAGATGGATCGATGGCCTTCGATATTTTAAGAAGTCTTTCTTGAATATTTTTAAGATTAAAATTAGTTCTTTTATTTATTTGTGTTTGATAAGCAAAAGTATCACCTTTATTTAAATAAATAAAAATATTTTTAATTCTATTTTTTATTAAGTAATAATAGAAATTTAATTTATTTTGAAACTTGTCTTTACAATTAATCTTCTTTATTTTCAAATCTGCCAAGTTATTTAAAATAATCTCATAAGAGTTATTGTCATTAATACATTTAATAAATTTCTCAGCCTTCTTTTTATTATCATCACTTATCTGTGTTAAATTTTCTAACCTATCTTTTTCCAAAACTTTTTTTAAATCATCTATATTATCAAAATTTACAGATAATAATTTTGGCAACTCATATTCAAATCTAGCATCTTTAAATGGAACATAATTTATACTTATCTTTTCCAGCATATATGACTCTATCGAAGTAGTGCAATTACTGCTGATCATTCTATCACTGGCTAATATCCATGGTATAATACTGTTTGTACTGTCTATAATTTTTATGTTTTTAAATTTTTTTTCTAGTTTTAAATAGTAATCAATGCTTTCTCCTGGATGTGGTCTTATTAAAAATAATTGATCTTCAAAATATTTATTCAAAAACTCATACAATTTTTCAAATTCATAAAAATTTTTTTTTTGAAAATTTGATAAACCATCAAAGTTTTCAACTTCTTTTGGAGGAAATTTTTTTTTATCAAATGAAGTAACTTTTTCTTGCCCTCCAGCTCTATTATTTCCTAAAAAATTAGTAGCGATTAATGTATAATTTTTATAGGTGGAAGTTATTTTTTTTACATCATCAGAAAAATGGCTTATAAATTTTTTTTTAATAACATCAATTCGCGGATTCCCACTTGCTACAACTCTAATATTTTTTTTAATTGATTGAAAATATTCATCGTAAATTTTTTTACTATTTTCACCCCAACTAAATATTAAATCCAAATATTCGGGTATCTTTTTTGAAAATCTTAAAGATCCTACAATCCAATCCTTGTCATAAACTTGAAGCCCCTCTTCGTCTATACCAGTTATTTTGTGACCATATTTTTTAAATTTATTTAAGTAGATGTCAATTTTTGCACCAAAACTTTTTAAGAAAATGAACCCCGATTCTATTAAATGAAGTTTTTCATAAAGCCTAGACCGTTTAGTTAATGCTACTTTGTGACCTTTTTTTGCCGCCATTATAGCTAAAAGAATTTTGGCATCCAATTCTCTTTTTTCCATTTCTACAATAATGTAAATAGGTTCGCTCATAATTTAATAAAAAAGATATATATTTTGTATAATTATTTGTAATATATTGTACGTAATAAACACTTTATGAAATATTATCAACATAATCAAATTTTTTAAAAAAATCTTTAAGCATGAGAAATAAAAATACTATAGCTAATCATATTTATACTTTGTGGCTATTGATGAACAATAAAGAGAAAAAAAAATATACTATTTTTATCTTTTTTGCATTTATTCAAGTGATTTTAGAAACTTTAAGTTTAGGTTCATTATACCCATTATTTTTAATGATATTCAGTAATGATACCGATCTTATAAATAACAGTATTCCCTTTATAAACAGTGTAAAAAATTATCTTTCAATAAACAGTGATATTTTTAATATATCCATAATAATTTTTTTCTTATTTTTAGCCAAAAATTTGTTTCTTACTTTTTTAATCCATTGGTCCCAAAACCTGGAAAGAAGTGTAAAGATAAGACTTAAAAACTTACTTTTAAAAATTTATATAAACAAAGATTATATTTTTCATTTAAATAAGGTAACTGCAAAGCTTGTTAGAAATATCAATACTTCAACTGATACTATCTTAATGTCTGTAAGAAATTCAATGATTTTGATAAATGAAATTTTACTATTTATTTTTCTTCTTATTTTAATGACAAGTATTAACTTTAAGATGGTTGTTTATTGTCTCGCAATTGTTCTATTGCCTATTATTATTTTTGGCCCTTTCTTTAAGAAAATAATTGTAAATTGGGGCGGATTTTCTTTTGATCATCAAGGAGAGTCATTAAAAAGATTATTACAATCATTATCTATGATTAAAGAAATAAAAATATTTAATAAAGAAAAATATTTTATGAATTTTTTCAATATAGAAGAAACAAACTTTCAAAATTTCCAAAAAAAATTATTTATCATTAAATCTTATCCAAAACTTTTTTTTGAAATGGTATTTATCCTAGGGATTCTATTTTTTTTAAATTTTAAATTTTTAAGTGTTGAGACTAGTTCTACTCAAGATATTTTACCTAGCCTAGCTATTTTATCTTTAATAGCAATTAGAATATTTCCATCATTAAATAAAATTATTTATTCAATTCAAAAACAAAATCATTATCAAAAATCAATTGATGCTGTCAGTGAAGATATTAAAAATGGATTAGACAAATCTATTATTTCCAATGATTTGAATATTAATTATGATTTCAAAAAAATTTATTTGAAAAATGTATCTTTTCAATACAAAGAAAATGATAAATTCATATTCAAAGATTTTAATTTTGAAATTTATAGAAATGAACACATAGGATTAGTTGGAGAGTCTGGATCTGGTAAATCTACATTAATAGATATAATTTTAGGGTTATTAACACCTAAAACTGGAAAAATAACACTAGATGATAAAGTTGTAGATACAAAAAGCGAACAATGGATTGATTTATTTGGCTATGTTCCGCAAACAATAAATTTATTTAATGATTCTTTATTTGCGAATATTACCTTGGAAGATCAAATAGATAAAATAGATACCAAAAAGGTAAACGAAGTGATTGAAAAGTGTGGTCTAAGTAAATTTGTAAAAAAATTAAATAATGGGCTTGAAACAAATGTGGGTGAACAAGGTTTAAAAATTTCTGGAGGTGAAAGACAAAGAATCGGTATTGCTCGTGCTTTGTATAAAAATCCTGAGATTATTATTTTTGATGAGTCATTTAATTCTTTAGATAAATTTTCAAAAGATAATTTATTCAATGTTTTAAATGAAATATCAAAATCAAAAACAATAATTAATGTATCACATAATTTTGAAGACTTAAAAAATTGCGATAAAATAATTAATTTAAATGAATTGAACAAAAAGTAATTGAAATTAATGCAAAGTATAAAAAAAATTTTTGATAGTTTTATAACTGATTTATATAAAATAGATATTTTAAGAACTTCAATAGTTTTAATTAGATTTATTTATTTATTTTATCTGAGAAAAAAAATTAGATATTTTATTGATCCCAATAAAAAAATAGATGACCACAAAATAGTAAAAAGAAAAGATGGAAATCATACGGTGATCAGCCACAATATGCATTTTAAAGATGACATATTAAATTTAAAGAAAACTTATGGAAAATTTAATGGAGGAAAAACAGTTAAAATAACCTACCCCTTAAAATCTATTTCATCAATTAACTTCAATATTAACAAAATACTTTCAGTTGGTCCAAGAAATGAAGGTGAACTATTTTTAATTAGAAGCCTTGGTTTTAAGTGGGAAAATATTTTTGGTATTGATCTGTTAAGCTATTCAAAACTTATTGAAGTTGGTGATATACACAAATCAAATTATTCAAATAATTTTTTTGATGTTGTTGTTTGTGGCTGGGTTTTAACCTATAGCAATGATTATAAAAAAATTTTAAATGAATTAATAAGAATTACTAAGCATAATGGCATTATTAGTATTGGTTTTACTTATATTCCAGAAAAGGACCATCAAATTACTAATACGCAACAAGTTATAGATTGTGTTTCAACAAATATATCAAATGTTTTATTTAATACTGACAGTATGGGATTTGATAAAAATAAAAAAAGACACTCAATAATAATTTTTCAAGTTAAAAAAAACTAACAAAGTTTGTTTTTATAATATTCGAAAAATCTTTTTATTGTTTTCCTCAAAGACTTTGGTTTTGCGATACTTATAACATCTTTATTGTCATTTTTACCCCAAACAGAGTCTGGAAATTTTTTCTCATAATAAAAAAAATCTGCTCCATTGTCTATTTTTTCAGGTATGGCCATAAATGTGATGAATAGAATATCTCTATAATGTCCTTGCTCAACCTTACCAGCTTTATGTAAACATTCACTAGTGTCAGCAACAAATATATCACCTTCCTTACCAACATTAATATGAACATCCTCATTTAATTCAGTATCATTATATTCATTTCTATTTTTATAACGATTTTTTATTACAAATGCTTTTGAATTTTTTTTCGAGTAAATATGCAAAGGTCCTTTTGAATTATCAATATCCATCAAATTTATAAAAACCTTGAAATGATTAAAAGTATTTTGATCAACATGATAATGATTACTATAAACTTCGCTCGAAGTATCTTTTATGAAGAAATTTCTCTTTATAATAATTTTAGCAATGGATATATTTGTATTATAAAATTTTTCAAATTTATTAATAAGATCTTTTAAATCAACATTTATAAAATCTTTTATCTTAATTTTCATTTTGTCATTAATATCAAAATGAAAATATCCTTTAGTCTCATTTATATATTGTTTATGAATTTCCTCATTTATTAATTTAGTAAGTTTTTTTGAATTTATACTTGATTTAAAGTAGCCAACTTTTAAAAATTTTTTTATCTCTTCATCATTAGTTTTTTTACTAATAAATTTTTGATAAAGTTTATTAAAAATTAGATAATATAAAGTGTTAGGATTGTTAAATAATAGCAACCCACCTTTTGTATTTATTTTTGTAAGAACGCTTTTGATCATTGTGTAAAAAGCTTGAATAATAGTATTTTTTAAAAAAAATTAAAATTCTCAATTAATATTTCTTTATCATTAATCAAATAAAAAATGAAGAAAAAAAATTTAGATTAAATTCTTAGATATTTTTTTGATAATATCTGAGCCCTTATCTAAAAATTTTTTTTTAGATCCATTATTATTTATTTTATATGAGGCGGTATTATTCTCAATATTTTTTATTCCAAATCCAACAACTTTAGAAAGATCATTATTTTTATATATATTCTTTTTATCTCTTTTTTTTAAAATATTGAGACTAGAGGATACATTAACTTCAGTAAATTTAGTTAATTTTTTTTTACAGAATAATCTATATTTTTGTGAAGTAAGATTTGCCGATACAATAACGTTCATGCCTGATTTGTTTAAAAAAATCACAAAATTTATAATTCTTTCAGCATTTTTGTCCCTATCTTTTAAGCTATATCCCAAATCGTTCTTAAATAATTTTCTAAATTCATCACCATCAACATGAATCAAATTTTTTATTCTTTTTTTTAGGAGAGTATAAGTGTGTTTTGCGATTAAAGTCTTACCAACACCAGATATCCCTGTAAACCACAAAATCATAAAAATTTTCCTTTTTTTAAATAATTATAAAGTAATTTAGATACAACTTTATTTCCATTGTATGATAAATGACCACCATATCTATCATTCAGGTAAAAATTCGCATAATTTTGTTTTTTAAAATAAGAACTTAAATCATAAACATTGTATTCTTTTTTAAGTGATTCAAAAAAATTTCTATAATTGATTGAGGATTTAAAGTTATTTAGATCAAATAGTTGGGGTGTTATTAAAATTACTAATTTTTTATTCTTCTTTTTAAGTTTTTTTGAAAAGTTTTTTATCAACTCATTTAATAATTTTGTATATTTATCATTTTTGTACATTTTATGGCTCATTATTATATTTTCATTAAGAATAATTCCAAAAGCTTTTTGATAAAAATATAAACCTAGATTTTTGAATGTAAAAAAATTAAACATTTGAAATAAAATAATATAGCAAAATATCTTTGAATTTCTAATTGGTTTATTTAAAAATTTAACTGTGTACGGAAATGAAAACTTAAGCTTGGAGAATTTTTTTTCGTAAAAAATGTCATTTTTTTTTAAATATTTAATTTTATTATATATTTTTTTTTCGTTATAATTTTTTTTAATTGGCGACTTAAGTAAAATTAATTTTTTATTTTTTAAAATATACTTTGGCTTGAATCCAAAATAATTGCCAAATTCTAAGTAATGTTTCCAAAATGAATGAATTCTTAAGATAGTTTCAGGGACAACATTTATAACAATTATTTTGGATATATTTCTTTTTTTAATTTTATTTATTTTTAATATTGCTTGATCTATTCCAAAATTTCCGATTCCATAATTTAACACATTTCCTTTTATCTTTTTTTGAATCATATCTTCCCAAGTTTGATTATCATTGACATATCTACAAAAAGCA
>MDTA01113614.1_pt1 | contig 27326 bp, 27 predicted proteins | sample 811151 | NCBI WGS metagenome assembly MDTA01 (sample SAMN05326648, study PRJNA326480) | marine metagenome | isolation source: seawater | place: Indian Ocean: South | collected 2010 | reverse complement strand
CCGTGCCGTTGGAGTGTGTCGAGCAGTGCGCGTTTATGTTCCCGCTGCGTGTTGATGCCTGCAAACCAACCAAACTGGCGCGCTGCCACAACTCTCGACTCAATCTCACGTATCCGCACACGGGAGTCGTTCGGGGTGGGGAGTGTTGCTCGGGTAAACGTTTCGGGCATGATGAATTGCATCGTCGCGGGCGTTCCATCCTGGAACGACGCTAAGCCGCTTGCGATAAGCACTGGTGCGGTCATGGCAATCTCGTCGCCCCCGCGGTTGTCTCCGAATATGAAATTGGCGAGCACGCGGAACAGTCCGTCCGCGTCGGCGGTCTTGTCGCTGCGAGTTTCAGCCAAGAGCAGGCGCGGGTAGCGGCGTACCTCGTACTCGGTACTGTTGGCTATGACCTCGTAGTGCGGGGTCTGGACGTCACGCACTATGAAACAACTGCCGGCGGTCCATAAGCCGATGACAAGACCGACGCACGCGGCGGTGGTGACAAGAAGGCGGCTGCACATACTACCGTTGTTTTGTGAACTCGACCCAGTCCAGCTCAACCTGGAACGGTCCATCTTTCGCGTCGGCCAGCAACAACCCAAAGCCCACGATGTCTTCAGGACACGGAGGTGGCACCGCCTGCTCGCGCCCTCGTCGTGTGGCTTTGAACGTCGAGATTTGCGCCGCGACAACCTGCCATCGGTTGGCATGCGTCTGGAACTGCGATTTGTAGGCAATCCCGGTTGTTTTGGTATGCAGACGTAGTTGGTAGCGTCGACCATCACCTCGTACGCGTACTTTCACCAGTACCCTGTCGGAAAGGTCCCAGGTTTGTTGCGCCGTTCGGAAAGAAACAAAACCGCCGCCGTTGGTATTCAGTTCACCGCGAAAAACGATATTGCCGTCCACGAATCTGATAGCGCTGCTGGACCGCCCGCCCATTACGTCGTCGTTGATTACCGCCCAGCCCATGTTGTCCGCGCCACTAAACTCACTCAGCCGCATGGGTGGCCCTGCCTTGACGGAAGCGACCGCTAAAAATGCGACCGCCATTAGGAAGGATCTAGAAACGCTAATCTACGAAGTATGGCTGAAGGGTTGTGAGCAAATTGTGAAGTTTTTGAGGCGGTGTTTCTGGACAGTGGCTGTACAAACGCCCGACATCCAGGTTGAAGTTGGGCAGTTGGAGCTCGATTTTAAGCGCAGGTTTAACGTTGGCGCGTGCATTGTTGAGACGCATCCGAGTTGGGTAGTTCAGGGGAGCAGGTATTGATGGAGACTTTGTGCGATGAATTCACGGACCGCGATGAACTCACCAATTACGTTGCGACGATCGCTCCGTGGGCCGAGCGATGTGAACCTGGGCCTTTTGTTGGCGGAGAGTCCGTTGCATCGACTCGACTCAAAGCCATTGAACCGACACGGTATGCGCGAACCCGAAACTTTCTGGACGGTGCGGTCACTCGCCTTTCGCCATATGTTCGCCATGGAATCTTGTCGCTTGACGAGATCAGAAATTGTGCGTTGACAAAGACGGAGGATCCACATCAGGCCGAGAAGTTCATCCAGGAGTTGGCGTGGCGCGACTACTGGCAACGCGTCTATCACCGTTATCCAGAGCGCATTTGGTCGGATGTCGAATCGTATAAAACCGGCTTCAGGGTGGAGGACTACGCTGTCAATCTGCCTGACGATATTGCCAACGGTGAGACTGGTGTCGGGTGCATCGATCAGTTCATCGCTGAGTTGGTAACGACCGGGTACTTGCATAACCACGCGCGCATGTACGTGGCCGCTTACGTCGTCCACTGGCGGCGAATCAGTTGGCAAGCAGGGGCTCGCTGGTTTTTGCATCACCTTGTGGATGGCGATCCGGCCAGTAACAACTTGTCCTGGCAATGGGTCGCCAGCACGTTCAGCCACAAGCCGTACCTTTTCAACCTGGACAACGTGCGCAAGTATGCGGGCAATGAAATCAATACGAGAAGCGAGGATAACAGCGCTCTCGACTTGAGCTACGAAGCGTTGACGAAGCGTCTCTTTCCCAACCTGTCGCGGGAACGTCATCGATGATCTGGCTGCACGAAGACGCGTTGCGATCTACACATCCGGTGTTTGCACGAGCCCCGGAAGGCACACCAGCGTTCTATGTCTGGGATGAGCCTTACCTGAGAGAAATGGACTACAGCTTTCACCGGCTGGTCTTTATATATGAAAGTCTGGTCGAATTGCCTGTCACTATATTGCGCGGCACATTCGACACCTGCCTGCCCGCATTAGCGGCGCAGAACGATAATCGCGTCTGGACCGCGGAAACACCGAATCCTGGGCTGCGGTGCGTGATGGAGCGTTTATCTAGTCGCGGCGTCAATGTGAGCGTGGTGAGTGATGTGCCGTTTGTCACGTTGCCTGAGCAGCCTGACTTGCATAGATTTTCCCGTTACTGGAGACGTGCGCGCAAAGCGGCGATGTGTATTGGTGGCAGTCGACCTTCGGAGTGACACAGAGGGATCGCGCGCGCTCCAAGCCTGAACTGCCGCGGGCTGCGGTCGCCGTGGGCTGGATGCTGGCGCAGCTGGCCTTAAATCCAGCGACGCATCCCGGTATGCTCGCCGCAGCACACCCTGATGGAACGGGCCATGACGAATCAGGTAGATGCGGCCGCGCGAGCCCGCAGACTATCGCTTTGGAGCGGAGAGATTGATATCGCACCATTGACTGGCGGGCTTTCTAACGAGAGCTATACCGTCGTCTCTGGTGGCGAGAAGTATGTTGTTCGCATCGGCGCGGACCTGCCATTTCATCATGTGTTCAGAGACCACGAGCTGATGGTTGCACGCGCGGCGCACGCGGCGGGATTTTCGCCTGAAGTCGTGTTCGCGGAACCTGGCGTGATGGTCTCGCGATTTATTGATGGGGTGACGTTTGATGCGGCCGCGGTGCAAACACACATCGACGCACTTGCGGACTTTATACGACAGTTTCATCAGCAGATGCCGCTCGGCGTCTCCGGAGGCGCTCGGCTGTTCTGGCCATTCCATGTTATCCGTGACTATGCGCAAACACTGACTCGTGCGGAAAGCCATCATGCCGCGCTGTTGCCTGCGTTACTGGGTTTGGCTGACGCGTTAGAGAAGCTTCAGCAACCGATGCATTTCATTTTTGGTCATCACGATCTACTGCCAGCAAACTTTATCCACGACGGAGACCGTCTGTGGTTGATCGATTTTGAGTATGCGGCGTTCTCGATGCCGATGTTCGACATTGCCGGCGTTCTCGCCCATGGCAACGTGGGTGCAGATGCGAGTGCGTATTTCATGTCGCGTTATTTTGATCGGGCTTGTACGGATGACGAGGCACGCGCGATGTGTGCGATGCAGTGCGCGGCGCTTCTGCGCGAGGCCATGTGGAGCATGGTGTCGGAATCGTTTATGTCGGCACCAGGAGTTGATTATGCCGAGTACACACAAGAGAACATGACAGCGTTGAAAATTGCCGCCGACGGGCTGAGCGAACGCTTCGGCATCGAGTTACCAACACTTTGACTTTCCCAACCGACGCCGAATATGTCGTCATTGGCGGCGGCATCGTCGGTTGCTCCACGGCGTACCACCTCGCGCGCAACCACAGTGCTGACGTAGTGTTACTCGACCAAGGGCGACTCACCTGCGGTTCGACCTGGCACGCAGCCGGTCTCGTGGGACAGCTACGGTCCTCGGCCGCCGTGACAGAGTTGCTCAGATACAGCGTTCAGCTCTATGCGGGACTGGAGGACGAGACAGGACTCGCGACCGGGTGGAAGCAGACCGGTTGTCTGCGTCTGGCCACTAATCGTGATCGGTGGACCGAGTATCAGCGCCTGGCGACGACTGCACGCAGTTTTGGTATGGACATGCACCTGCTGTCGCCAGCCGAGGTAAAGTCCATGTGGCCTTTGTTGGAAACGAGCGACCTGGTGGGCGGTTGCTGGTTGCCGACGGATGGGCAGGTCAATCCCAGCGATGTGACACAGTCACTCGCGCGCGGTGCGCGCCAGCAAGGCGTGCGTATTATCGAGCAGGCCAACGTGGCGGGCTTTACGCACAAGCACGGCAAGGTGACGGCTGTGCAAACCACCGCGGGCGAATTGGCCTGCGAAAAGCTGGTGTTGTGCGCCGGCATCTGGTCGCGGGCGCTTGCCGCTGAACTTGGCGTCCACATCCCCATCCAGGCGGTTAAACACCAGTACATCGTGACCGAAAAGCTTCAGGGGCTTGCAACCAACGCGCCCACGTTACGTGACCCGGACAGGCGCACGTATTTCAAGGAGGAGGTGGGCGGGCTCGCGATGGGCGGTTACGAAGCGAACCCCATCGCGTGGGATATAACTGCCCCCCCCGCCGATTTTCAGTTTCAGTTGTTCGACGACGACTGGTCGCATTTCGAACAACATCTACAGCAAGCTGTCGAGCGCGTGCCGTCGCTGGCGGATGTTGGCGTCAAGCGAATGATCAACGGTCCGGAGAGTTTTACCCCGGACGGCAACTTCATCCTCGGTGCCGCTCCTGGATTCTCCAACGTTTTTGTCGGCACCGGCTTTAACGCGTTTGGGATTGCCGCCGGGGGCGGTGCGGGTTGGGTGTTGGCGCGGTGGGCGAGAGATGGCGCGCCCCCATCCGATTTGTGGTCGGTGGATATTCGCCGATTTGGCCACATCCATGCCGACCGTAGCTGGGTACGGTCGCGTACGTTGGAGGCATACGGGCAACATTACGCCGTCGGCTACCCGCACATGGAATATATCAGTGCGCGCCCCGCATTGACCTCCCCTCTATACCATGCGCTCAAAGCGCGTGGCGCCGTCTTTGGCTGTAAGTTGGGGTGGGAGCGTGCCAACTGGTTCGCATCTGTAGAAGAAGAGCCCTACGACCATGAGTCCATGGAACAGCCGAACGGGTTTGACGCTGTTGGGCGGGAGCACCATGCCGTGCGTTCGCGGGTCGGCCTTATCGATCAAAGCTCTTTTGCCAAGTTTGAGTTATCCGGGCGCGACGCTGGCGCTGTGATGGAAAAGTTGGCAGCAACTCGGGTCGCGCAAAAACCAGGGCGTGTGAGTTACACGCAACTCTTGAACGAACGCGGTGGAATCGAATGTGACCTAACGGTCTCGGAAATAGACGAGAATCACTTTTACATCGTGACCGGCACCGGCTTCAGGACGCATGACGGCGAATGGATTCGGGCGCACATACCGCCTGCGGCGAAAGTTGAATTCCGCGATGTGACCGAGGCGTGGTGCACGTTGTCCTTGATGGGGCCTGACGCACGCGCTGTATTGGCGGCGGTCTGCGAAGAGCCTGTAGATAACGCGAACTTCAGGTTTCTGGACGCACAACACGTTCGCATTGCTGGTCACACCGTTCGCGCATTGCGCGTTTCTTATGTTGGCGAACTCGGCTGGGAACTTCATGTCCCCGCTACTGGCGTGTCGGAAGTGTTTTCCGTGCTCAACAACGCGGGACAACACCACGGACTTGCGTTGGTCGGCTACCGCGCCATTGAGTCGCTGCGCCTGGAGAAAGCCTATCGCGCCTGGGGTGCGGACATCAGCCCAAGCGATGATGTTTTTGCGGCCGGCCTGGACAAGCAACTCAAGCTGTCATCGGGTATCGAGTTTATCGGCCGGCAAGCGGTTGCCAGGCTGCGTGCTCTGCCGCGTACCCGTCGTCTGGTTGGCGTCTCGGCATCTGATCCTAATGTGGTGTTACTCGGCCGTGAGACGATCCTGCGTAACGGTGAGGCGGTCGGTTACCTGCGCAGTGCTGGCTTCGGCTACACGGTTAACAGACCCATCGGCTACGGTTATGTCAGCGCCGCGGAGGGTTTGACCGGTAAATTCTTCGAGGAAGGGGAGTTTGCGTTGGTCGTGGCCACCGACGTTGTGCCCGCCGAAGTCCATCTGAACGCACTGTATGACCCGCAAGGAACAAGGCTTCGGAGTTGATCTTCGCGACCGCGATGGCGCGACTGAGTTATGCGCCATTGAATCGCTTGGGCGTTTGCTGATCCGAAGCGGCGCGCCACCCGCCGTAACAGCAGGCGTATGTTGTGGAACATGATCTTGGTCTTGGTTTGGTGGGTATGTGTCAGTCTCTACGTTCCGCGGCTGATGACAACTATTCATTGAGTTGCGCACACCGAATACCGGTTTGCGTGACGCAACCGGGTTCCCATCCGCCTGCCTACCAGTTGACCTGGTTCCCGGCAAGCGGAAATCAAATAATCCGACAGGTGGTACGCTAAGAGGCCAAACCGCAAACTACTCTCGCATCCGAACAACTGGGAGGACATGAGTTTGTCCTGGAACCCCGAACTCGAAGAACTGCGCCAGCGTGAGGCACACGCCAGGGAACTCGGCGGCGCCGACAAGATTGAGCGTCAACACGCCGGCGGGCGGATGACCGTACGCGAGCGAATCGATGCGTTATTGGATGACGGCTCGTTCCACGAGATTGGCGCGTTGGCTGGTAACGTTCGTTACGATAGTGAGGGCAATATCATCGAGTACCTGCCCGCCAATTGTGTGATGGGTCGCGGGATGTTGGATGGACGTCCTGTCGTTGTCAGCGGCGATGACTTTACGGTCCGCGGAGGCGCGGCCGATGCGACGATTCATGAGAAGTCCCGTTACCCCGAGACGATGGCGCGTGACCTTCGCCTGCCTATTGTGCGGCTGATTGAGGGCAGTGGCGGAGGCGGCTCGGTCAAAACCATCGAGACCAAGGGGCGCGCAAACCTGCCGGGTGGTCTCGGTCAGCACGCGGCTTACGACGTAATGGGCGCAAACCTGGCGACGGTGCCAGTGGTAGGGCTGGGCCTCGGCTCCGTTGCTGGTCTGGGCGCTGCACGTCTGGCGGCAAGCCATTACTCCGTGATGGTAAAAGAACGCGCGGCCGTGTTTGTTGCAGGTCCGCCCGTCGTTGAACACACCGGAGAGAAAGTCGATAAACAGGCGCTTGGCGGCCATGACATACAAACGCGTGCCGGGGGCGTTGACGATGCGGTCGACAGCGAGCAAGAGGCGTTCGAACGCGCACGGCAATTCTTGTCGTACCTGCCTACCTCCGTGTACGAGCTTCCTCCGCGCGCGACTCCCGCACACCCCGACCCGACGTTGGCTGACGGTCTGTTTGACCTGATCCCCAAGGACCCGCGCAAGGTCTACAAAATGCGCAAAGTTATCGAGGCAACAGTCGATCCGGGATCGTTCCTGGAACTGGGGAAAATGTTTGGCCGTCCCATGATTACCGGGCTTGCGCGTGTTGATGGCTGGCCCGTCGCGTTGTTGGCCAGTGACCCGATGTTCTATGGGGGCGCCTGGACGGCGGATGCCTGCGAAAAGCTCACGCGCCTTGTGGATCTGGCGGAGACCTTCCACTTGCCTATCGTCTACTTTGCGGACTGTCCGGGATTCATGGTTGGCACCGATGCTGAGCGCGCTGGCACCATCCGCAAGGGGGTGCGTGCTCTGACGGCATTGAATCAGACGAGCGTGCCTTGGTGTACCTTTATCGTACGCAACGCATTTGGCATCGCTGGCGGTGCGCATCGTCCGGTCGGGCGGTATTCGGTGCGTTACGCTTGGCTCTCTGCTCGCTGGGGCTCTTTGCCCCTGGCGGGCGGTATCGAGGCTGCGTATCGTGCCGAGCTCGACGCCGCGTCCGACCGGGAAGCCGCATTGGCGGAAATCGAATCGCGACTTGAGCGCTTACGCTCCCCTTACAGGACAGCCGAGTCGTTCTGGGTTGAAGAGATGATTGACCCGCGCGCGACGCGCAGGCTCCTGGTCGAGTTTGCAGGCCTTGCGGCTCCGCTGCGCACCCCAGGCACCAGCAGTTTCCCGATGCGGCCGTGAGCCAACTCATGAGAGCCCGCATAAACGCAACATCGAACGCATTCTCATCGTGGCACTTTGCGTATAGGATTAAGCATCAACTCGCTGTTTGGCACATCAAACTGCCGTCATGGTAGAAGACATTCCTGTACACCTTCGCTCCATAGCGGCGGACGCCGTTGACTGGTTCAACAGCGAGCACGATGCGACGTTTGAGCTGACAGGCGTGGTCGGGGCCGAGCAGATACACAAAACCGATGAGCCCTTTGAAATAGGCCTCGTGCTTTGTGATGGCGAAATCTGCGCCTGTGAGCAGGTGCGTGTATCTCCACTCACGAACGGCAACCGGTTTTCGCTGGTTGCGAAGCAGGCCCCTGCCATTCCGCCATTGCTGGACCCTCCCGAAGGAATACGTGGCGGATGGCTGGACAAAGTACTCGCTGACCATGAGTTTGTGTTGCTGCTCTACTACCGCGGGCTGTGGTGACCTCCCTGTCGCTTCGAGTTTCGAAGCTACGTTAAGTCCGGAGTCGTCGAGGAGATTCGCGCGGCTGGTGGCGCTGTCGTTGGAGTCACATCTGAACCTCAGACGCTGGCTACAGAAGCGGAGCGCGACTGGGAACTTCCGTTTGCCGTTGTTGGCGATCCGCACCATGAGATCAGAGACCGGTGCGCGCGCGAGGGCTGGATTGATGTGTTCTTCAACCCTGACGCCGGCCATCTGAAGTCGCGCCCCTGGGTGACGCATCCGAAAGGATATTTCCAACCAGCCGTTGTGGCCGTCCATAGAACGGGTCGGGTCTTGTACCGTTGGCGCTGCGTGCCCAAGTACGCCAACTTGAGCGGTGCAGGCGCGCGGCCAGACGCGCAGTACGTCTGGAGAAGCATACGAGGCAATCTGTCGGGGACTGAAGACGCACCCGTCGATCAGAATCCGGAGATGGCTTATGAAGATTTCTCCTGGCCAAAGTTTTTGTTGTACGGATCGGCGCACGGTTGGTTCCTGGCACCCAAGATGTTTCCGCTCGCCCGCAAAGGCGATGAGAACTACAAAGCCCTCTCGAACGTCTCGCAACGATTCAAGACCATGACGTTGCGCATTTACGCCTTTGTGGCGCTTTGGCTATTGTTGCTGTTCACACTGCCAATCGTATGGGTAGCTGTCATCTTCCTGGTGTGGCTAGCCATCTACATCCCCGGTGTAGTGGCTCTCCACCGACAGTTTCAAAACGAGCCCGAGCCGTATTGAAGCAGCACTCAGCTGCGACGTGATGCGCGCGCGAATGCCCATGCCGGCACCAGAGCGATGGCGAATACCGTTGCCAATGCCATGAAGCTGTCTTTGAAACCGAGTGTGAACGCTTGTGCGTGTACCACATTTGCCAGGTAGTCAACGGCCAACGAGTCGGCAATGTTGTTGGGCAGGCCAGTCGATTGCAGTTTGACCGCAATTGACTCCAGCAGGGCCTGGCTGGTGCGGTTCTCCGCCGTTTGTGTCGCGAACAAGCCGTCCGCGTGGAAGTTCGTCCGCACCTGCAACCACACAACCACCAGGTTGGTGCCAACGGCACCGCCCAGTTGCCGAATGAAGTTGATGCTGCCTGACCCGCGCGTTAACTCACTCGGTTGCAGAGTGGCGAGCGCGCCGACGCTGAGCGACGGAATAATGAACGCGAGGCCAAAGCGGCTGATACATACGAATGCAGCGAAGGTCCAGAACGCGGTTTGCTTGTCAGCAACAGACATCAGCGCGACGCCGATCGCAAAACAGACGAGACCGATCATGACCGGAACATGCGCCGGCAATTTGTCTGCGATACGACCAGTGACGGGCAGGGCTGCTACCAGCAGCAAGCCAGCCGGCATCAACATCAGGCCGGCGTCGGTTGCGGTGAGCCCTTGCACTGTTTGCGCGAATACCGGTATCGCGTAACTCGATGCGAAGTTACCAGCACCAAATACGAATCCCACCAGTAACGCCGCCGCAAAACGTTTGTTTCGCCACAAACTGAGATCCAGTAACGGGCTGGACGTATTGAGTTGCACCGCTACAAATAGGAGTCCAAGGCCTGTACCAACCCCGAGTAGGGTAATGATCTCGCCGCTGTTCCAGCCTTGTCTTACACCATTTGCCGCGCCGGTCATCAACAGTGCGAGAGCACCACTCAGCAGTACATATCCAACCCAGTCGAACGGCGGCAAGCGTGCGCGGCGTGGTGCGGACGGCATGAACATCAGCCCGCCGATCAGGGCGACCAGGCAAAACGGCACCGGCATCAGGAAGATGAAGCGCCAGTCGTAGGTATCAATGGCGAAGCCACCCACCACCGGTCCAAGTGCCGGCGCTAACACGACCCCGGAGCCGTACACACCCATCGCGAGCCCACGCCGGTCCGCCGGGAAGACCTCAAACATCGTGACCATCACCATGGGCGTGACGATGCCTGCCGCAAAACCCTGCATGATTCTCGCAAGGATCAGGATGTCGATGTTAGGCGCGAACCAGCCGATAGCTGTGCCCGCGAGGAAAACCACAATGGTCAGCGTGAAGGCCCCACGCGGTCCTAAAGCCAGATGCATCCAATGATTGAGAAGCTGGCTGACCGTCATGGTGGTGAGGAACGCGGTCGCCATCCATTGCGCCTGGTCCTGACCGACACCGAACGCCCCCATGACCTGCGGCACGGCTACGTTTGCGATCGTGGCCGACAACACCATTGCAAAACTGCCGATAAGCCCGGCAATCGTGACCAGCCAACGATAGCGGGGTCCATAGCGCTCGAATAACGCTGCGACGCTCTCGTCGTTAGGACGGGGTGAGCGCTTTGAGTCAGATGTTGCGCCGTCGCCGGCTAATTTCACTGGCTGCGATCTTCAGGCCAATGCGTCCGGCCGCCAGTCGGGCCTGCTCAGTCCGAGGTTTCCGCGTAACGTGGTGGCCTCGTATTCAGTGCGATACAACCCGCGACGTTGCAATTCGGGCAGGACCAGGTCATTAAAGCGATGCAGATCGCGCGGATAGAGTGGCGGCATCATGTTGAAGCCGTCACACGCGGCGCCTTTGAACCATTGCTCCATGTGATCAACCAGGTCTACTGGTGTACCCACGACCAGGCCATGCCCGCGCGCGCCCGCGAAGTGCTTGTATAGATCGCGCAACGTCATACCCGGTTGCCTGCCTAGAAGTTCGTTTATCAGCTGGGTCCGGCTACCGCCGTCCGCGGTTTCCGGTAACTCCGCGACGGCATCGTCCGGGCTATAGCCGAAGAAGTCGAAGTTCATGCGTTGCGACAGCAGTGCCAGGCCCATGCTGGGGTCAATCAAGTCCTGCAATTCTTCAAACTCGTCCTCGGCCTGCGCGCGCGACGGAGCGACGCAAAAGGTCAGCCCTGGCATGACTTTCAGGCTGCTCGGAGCACGGCCGTACCTGGCCATGCGTTGCTTGAGATCGGCGTAGAAGGCCTGCGCAGGTTCCAATGCCTGCTGTGCGCCGAACACCACTTCGGCAGTGGCTGCCGCGAGTTCACGCCCGTCTTCGGACGCGCCTGCCTGGACCATCACCGGTTCGCCCTGAGCCGACGGCGGCACCGTGAGTGGCCCGCGTACCTTGAAGAATTCCCCTTCGTGCTGCAGCACATACAACTTGTCCGGATCAAAAAACTGTCCTGACGCCTTGTCGCGCACAAATGCGTCCTCCGGCCACGAATTCCATAAGCCACGTACCACATGGGCGAATTCCCGTGCCATGCGGTAACGCGTCACTTTCTCCATATGCGCGTCGCGACCAAAACTGGCGGCCTCAATTTTGTTAGCGGACGTGATCAGATTCCACCCGGCCCGGCCGCCGCTTGCGAGGTCCAGTGTGGCGAAACGCCGCGCCAGCAAATAGGGTTGGTCGTAGGTTGTGGTGGACGTGCAGACGACACCCAGGTTTCGGGTATGTGCGGCGATCGTTGCCATGATCGTCACAGGATCGATGTGACCGCCCGCGCCGTCGCGACTCATGGCCTCCAGAGAGCCGCGCCAGATAGTCAGTGTGTCCGCCATGAAAAACATGTCGAACAGTCCGCGTTCGGAGAGTTTCGCGAGTTCGACGATCTTGGTTACGTCGGCATCAAAGTCTGTATGGCCGTCCGGGTGCCGCCAGGCTGCCATATGCTGTCCACCGCCTGGCCAATAGAACATGCCGAGCCGCATCTTGCCGTCGCTCATGGCGATCTCCTGGCAGAAAAGCCTCGCTGTCTTTCCGGCGTGCTGGCACAGACTTCGAACGGGGCGCCGGTCGTTCGGTGCAGTACGCGTGTGTCTCCTTCTTCGTAATCATTGACGCCGTAGTGCATCAAACAACGGTTGTCCCATACGACCAGATCGCGCTGCGACCATTGATGTCTGTACATCAGGTTGGGATGCATTGCCTGTTCATAGAGCCAGTCGAGCAGGAGTTTGCTCTCGGAATCTGACCAGCCTTCGATGCCACTTACGAAAGCCGGGTTGATATACAAGGTCTCGTAGCCCGCTTCGTGCCAGTGCACCATCGGATGGGCGACTGGCTCACGATACTGAGCCTGAAGGGCTTGCTTGCGCGGATCGACCTCTGCGGTCGGGTCATAATTGATGCTACCGGCTTGGGCGGCGCCACGTACGAAAGCGGTTGCATGGACTGCGTTCAGGTGACGCAGCGTGTCCTGGAGCCCCTCGGAGCACTGCTCCAGCAATGCGCGCAAACACACCCAGATGGTGTCGGCGCAACCGACGGGTGTTTCCACACCGTAAAGACTCGTGACGGCGGGAGGGCGGCTCCTGAACGTTACATCCGTATGCCACGCGCTTGAACGTGGGCCATACGTGCCTGGCCGGTTTTCCATCAACTCCACTTTCGGAAAACCGGGCAACGGCAGTGTGCTGCGTGCGGACAGTTCCTGCGGATGTATGTCGAGTTCGCCAAAGCGTTCCATGAACGCGGCATGGTCCGCTGGCTCGAGGGTCTGGTTCGGGAACACAAGCACGTGTGCGTCATGGAAGACGTCCAGAACCTCTGCCCAGGTATCGTCGTCGACGTCCCGTACATCCACATCCGGCAGACGGGCGCCAAACGTACCGGTCAAACGTTCAACTCGAAGTTGATTGGATCTGGGGTTGTGAGATTGCATTGATCGGTCTCTTCATCACGGGTAGGGCGAGAACGCTTCGCCAAAAGGAGGGGCCGCTGCCCCTACCGAGCCATACTTGTGTCGGATTGCACGAGTGCGTGTCAGACCGAACTACTATGGATCAGGTTGGCGGTACGAGTCGAGTCCAGGCCAACCCTGCTACAGCGACTGTCTTTCGCCTGCGTGTGCTTGCGAGGACATTCGGGTTTCCGTGCGCTAGGCGCCACGCGTTACAAGTGCGTCAGCAAAACCATTGGCACCGCATATTCGGTCTCCCGGCCGGGGAACGAGTCCTCACGGTCAGGTTGCGTCGGAGAGGCCGGGTTCCCATAAGGTATGTTCAATGCATCAAATTCCCGTCCCAGCGCACCGTGTCGTTCCAATCGGCACGTTTCATGCCACACTGGCAGCAATAGCCATACGCGTCTGATACGACTCCATGCCGCAAACCAACTTCGACTACATCATCATCGGTGCCGGGTCGTCCGGCGCCACCCTCGCCGCGAAACTGAGCGCTGACCCGTCCGTCCGCATTTTGTTGCTGGAAGCAGGGCGAGATGACAAGCAACGATGGGTGCAGATGCCGCTTGGTATGGGCAAGTTGCTCACGAACCCGGAATTTGTGTGGCCATTTTCAACCGAGCCCGAGCCGGGTCTGCGCGGACAGACCGTCTATTGGCCGCGAGGCAAGCTCCTGGGTGGTTCCAGTTCAGTCAACGGAATGTTGTTTGCCCGTGGGGCTGCTCATCGGTACGACGAATGGAGAGATGGCAACGCACCCGGCTGGGGGTTTGAGGAATTACTGCCATATTTCAAGGAGATTGAAAGTCGGGATGGCGGTGACCCAACGTGGCGTGGCAGCACCGGTGGCGTCACGATCTCGGACGTCAAAAATCGCGATGCATTGTCGCAAGGATTTTTTGACGCCTGTGTTGGCATCGGCGCGCGTGCTAACGAAGACTATAACGGCGAAAATTTTGATGGTGTCGGGTGGCTGCAGTACAACATACAAGATGGCGTACGGTGGTCAGCGTCGCGTGCGTTCCTGGACCCCATCAAAGGGCGGTCCAATCTCGAGATTCAAACACATGCGCATGTGACACGGATCGACCTGGAAGGGCGCGTCGCCGCCGGCGTGCACTACACGCGCGGTGGTGAGCACTTAACGGTCCGGGCCACGCGTGAGGTGTTGTTGTGCGCGGGGCCGATTGTTTCGCCGCAGATCCTGGAGTTATCCGGAATCGGCTCCGGAGACGTGTTGGCAGCGCATGGGATCGAAGTTGTGCATGACCTGCCAGGTGTCGGCGAGCATCTTACGGACCATCTGCAAAATCGGATTACGTTCGAATCCAAGTTGCCTGTCACGGTCAACGATATCCTGAACAATCCATTGAGAGGCGCGCTTGCAGGGCTGCGGTATCTGGTACTTAAAGACGGCTTACTCGCGCGCTCGGTTGCAACCGTACACGCGTTGGTCCGTAGTCAACCCGATATGCCGCATCCGGACATCAAATTGCAGATCATGCTTACGTCAGGAAAGGACCGGTACGCACGCTCGCGTGCGGTAGGGCTCGATCCTTTCTCTGGGTTCAACATCGGGGCGTTTCAGCTATATCCGCACTCGCGTGGGTCTGTGCACATACAGTCCACCGATCCCCTGGAGCCCCCACGTATTGTGGCCAACTACCTGAGCGATGCGCGCGACGAGGCGACTGTTCTGGCGGGTCTCAAGCTCGCACGCGAGGTTGCCCGCCAGCCGGCGCTTGCGCAACATATCGTGCGCGAGGTCCGGCCGGGCCCGTCTGCCGATACCGACGAGGCGTTGATGGACTACGCGCGGGAGACCAGTCAGACCTCCTGGCATCCGATCAGCACGTGCCGGATGGGGCGCGGTCCGACAGACGTTGTTGACCACGAGTTGCGCGTGCACGGGATCGAGCGGCTCCGGGTGATCGACTCGTCCATCATGCCGAACATGCCAACATCCAATACCAATGCGCCGTCGATCATGATTGGCGCAAAAGGGGCTGACCTTGTACGTGCCGCCAACCGTTAGTGACACAGGCAGTTTGTGATACAGGCGGTTAGTCACAAAGGGGTTAGTCATAGGAGACTGTTGATGCGAAAGCTGAGCCATTCGCCGGGATCTACTGTGGGAAGCCATCATTTGTTGCGACGCGAACAAAATGGCGGGCGAACCTGTAAACCCGGACTTCGTTGGGGAAGGCCCAACAAGCTTACGAAAGGTAAGAAATCAAACTTTGAGCATCGCAAGCAAATGCAAACTAACGTGAGGCATGGGTTAAATAACCGCGCCAGCCACCATAACTTGTAATGTCTTGCGCACCTTCAACGCCTTTTGGTTCGCACAAGAAACCTTTTATAGTCGAACCATCTGCAAGATTGATTGTGCCGATGCTCAGCGGCTGAGGAATGCTCGCAACAAAGTCACCAAAGCCTTCTGCAGGCAGAGCCCAAACTTCTAGCGAGACAGCAGCTCCGTCGTCAGTTCGAACCATGCCGGGTCGTGCGGGCGGGCCTCCGGCAAGAGCATAAAACCTATAGTTTGGCGCGGTTTCACTGGCGAACAGAAAATGCCCACCACGCGATGTAAGCTCATGGTTCAGCGGCAATCCAGACATATGGGCACCAACAACGGCGAAGGCTATCTCTCCTTCAAGGGGGCCAGCGTTTAAGGTGGGTTGTACGGACAAAGGCTTTTGTGTTGCACCAACAAGTGCACTTGTCCTTTTTTGTAAGGAGTAGGCTAGCGCTGCTACCCTCGCATCCTGACCAGCACTTGCAAGGAATGTCACGCTTCCGGGTCGGCCATCCTTGCGTGGACTGCACGGCACGGCGATACCGCACATATCCATCAAGTTCACGAAGTTGGTGTAGGTGCCGAACCGTGAATTGGGACCCACAGGGTCAGCCTCAACATCCTTTAAAGTGTAAAATGTTGGAATGGTTGGCACACACAGCATGTCAATCTGGTCAAGCAAAGGTTCTGTTTTGCGCTTGAGCTCTGCAAGCCGGTAGATGCCGCGAAAAGCGTCAACTGCTGTTAGATTGGCACCGCCGCTGATGATTTTCCTTGTAACGGGGTGAACAGCCTCTGGATTTTTTGCAAGTAAATCGTCAATCACGGACAAACGCTCTGCTACCCAAGCGCCGTCGTAAAGCATTTCTGCCACTTCGTAGAAAGGCGTGAAGTCCAATTCAATGATTTTCGCACCAAGCTCTGTAAGCGTCTTCAACGTAGCGGCGAAAGCCTCTCCGTGAACCTCGTCCCCAAAGAACTCACGTGTTGCGGCATCTGGTACGCCTATACGGGAAACAGGCGAGGGCGTTGTTAAGGGCGGCGCGGCGCATGGACGGGCGAATGCGTCATCTGCATCATAACGGGCCGCAGCCTGAAAAGCGGTCCAGGCGTCCGGCACTGTCAGCGCAAAGACAGAAATAGTGTCGAGCGTTCGGCACGCTGGCACAACTCCAGTGTTGGAGAGTGCCCCCAAGGTCGGCTTCAGGCCAACTATATTGTTAAGCGCAGCCGGAACACGTCCTGAACCGGCTGTGTCCGTGCCTAGGGCAAATGTCACCAATCCATGGGCGACCGATACTGCAGAGCCAGCTGAGGAGCCGCCTGGTACAATGGTCGGATCAACCGCGTTCTTAGGAGGCGGGTAAGGCGAACGAACCCCAACAAGTCCTGTTGCAAACTGGTCTAGATTGGTTTTGCCGATTGGGAGCGCACCAGCCGCTCTAAGCGCGGCAACTGCAAACGCATCCATGTGTGCGTCGTAGGCGAAAGCTGGACAGGCTGCGGTTGTAGGCGTTCCTGCCAAATCGATGTTGTCTTTAATCGCAAACGGAATGCACCACAACGGATAGGCTTCGGGATCAAATGGAGGCAGGGTATTTGCCTCACCTAAAACGTCCGCCTCATCGCGCAAATGGATGAAAATGCCTGGGTCGGCGATTTCTTTAACCCGCCGAAATACTTCTGCGATAACGGCCTGTCGCGTCGTGCCTTCACTATAAGCATTATGCAACGTTACGATTTCGAAACTTAACTCGGCGATATCAGTACTCATTCTGTTTCGCCTAAAAATTCGACTGGTCGCTGCCATTGGATCAGCACAACGCACCCATCAGTCGACCACACCGCGTGCGTGGTTCCTTCAGGGTTCAGGATGACTGAGCCAGCTGGATAATCGCCACGTTCATCGCTTTGCGTGCCTTCCAGCACGATGACGGTTTCCAAGCCAGTATGGAGATGACATGGAACAGAGGCGCCCGGCTGATAACGCAGCAACGCGACTGCTGGCGCCCCGGTCATGATTTCACTAATCTCGAGCCCGTCTCTAAATGGGTGCCACTGCAACTCTCGCCAGCCGCCATTTATCAGCTCAGCCAAGTGGATCGGTTCATTGGCAGAGGTGTCGATTGGCTCAACCATTGAGAGCCAAAGTAATATTGGAACCTGTTGCCTTTCCGCTGGTCATCCAGCCGTCCACCGGGGGCAGTTCGGCGCAGGCACCTTCCTTTTTGGTCAGCGGTTTGTTCATGGCAAGTCCGCAATCAACGTTGTGCTATCAGCAACCGCGCCGAAAACCCCTCCCTGCATGGTGACCATTTTGATTGCGGCGTCGTGGTTACCCTTGTCGGTCGCACCGCAACAGTCTTCCAGCACCACACATTCAAATCCTCGATCGTTCGCTTCGCGCATCGTTGTAGAGACGCAAACATCGGTTGTGATGCCGCAAATCACCAAGTTATCAATGCCACGAGTGCGCAAGATCAATTCCAAATCCGTGGCGCAGAAGCTTCCTTTGCCGGGCTTGTCGATAATGGTTTCACCAGGCAAAGGGTAAAGTTCTTCAATGATGTCCCAGCCAGCTTCACCTCGTATCAGGATCTTGCCGCATGGGCCTTGATCTCCGATACCAGCGCCTATCTGCTGCGAACGCCAACGCTTGTTTGCTGGCAGATCACTTAAGTCCTGGCGATGCCCTTCGCGGGTGTGGATGATGTGGTAACCCTTGCTGCGCATAGCGGTGAGCACGGATTTGATGGGTTCAATGGGCGCACGCGTAAGGGACAAGTCATAGCCCATTGCATCAACATAACCGCCTTTGCCGCAGAAATCGGTCTGCATGTCGATGATAATGAGCGCGGTGTTTTCGGGGCGCAGGTCACCATTGTACGGCCACTGATATGGCTTTGAGAGGATGGTGTTTCCGGCAGGTTTGTTTGTCATACCTGTACTTCCTTCATCTTCTCGTTCAATAGTCAGGGTAAGATTCGGCAATTAAGGCAACCGGTCCGCCGCCATCAGGACCTTGATGCTCAGCTCCACCAGAGACAAACAAGTCCGTGCGCCCCAAGAGGCCCGCAAGAGCCCCACCCACCAATGCTCGCGCATGTCTCGTGGAGGAAATGTCACTGTCGTTGAGCATAGTGTGACGATGGCCACGGATGTGACCATTTGTTGATGCTTCCGCTTTGGCGAAAACTGCCCTCAAAGCGTTTTTTGAAGCAATTTCTAGCCGATCCATTGCGGATTGGACGGGTTTGGTATCAATCGCATCGGCCATGATCGCATGGTCGACTAACAGCGGCCCACACCATGACGTGCTCATGCCTAAGACCAGAACCTCGTGACCCATCAACTCCACCCCGGCGGACGTACTGGCGCGGCCAGACCATATGGTGTAATCAGCATCCCTCAGGGCCTGTTGTGCCGTTTTCATGTCAATTTCTCCAAGACCAACAGCTACCCCCAAAGCAGATGCACCTCGGGACAGGCTCATCGATTTCAGCGTGTCGCGTGTCGCTGTTTGTATCTCCGACATCGCAATGCGTTCGCTGGTGAGAAGCGGGCATTTGATCTGAACAAAATGTACATCTTCGGTGTTGTAAATTCCGGCGCTACCAACCGTTTTTCTAACCGCCTCGCTAACACATTGAACTTGCGCCATGGTTCCGATTTCAGATGGAATCAAGTCATGCGTGATTGCGGCACCGATCGCCATGGCCGGTCCTTTCCCTTCCTCATCCAGCACTTCAAAGGTCACCAAATGGGGGGAAAGCGCACCTTCCGTTCCGCCTGACATAACCATTGTTACGTCTTCTCCCGCAGAGCCTAAAAAGCGCTTTAGTTCAGTCACAGCGAAGGCGCGCGTGAAGTCGTTCACGCAGCCGTTCCCCTCGGTCTTACCAAGCACCGCAATTAGCCGATCCGGCAGAATGTCAGCTTGGTCGATTAACTGCTTAAGGCCACATAAGTCATCAGGGCCAGCGGTTGGAATAACGTGGATTCGGGCGCGTGGCATGGCTTAACTCACGTTTGGCCGGTAACCACTGGAAGGGCCGTGACAGCGGACTATATCTGGCGCGCTGGTGATTGCCTTTGCTGCCGCAAGTCCACTTTGGCGAAGTTCCTCTGTGTCCCATCCAACAGGCTTACCATAGGCCATGCAAAGACGACCGTTGACCACGACTGCATCTACTTGGTCGCGGTTATAGTAGCGCACAAGCTCCCACTCAAAGTCATGACTGGGCAAGCACTCAGGCACCATCATGTCAAGAATCAAGAAGTCTGCTGCATGGCCCTCTTTGAGCAGTCCATGGTCTCCTTTAGCGCCCGTAGCAGCTGCGCCTTGCGAGGTTGCTGCGTCGACCCAAGTCCAGGCAGCCCCGCATGAAAAGTCAGCCACAGGCAGACCATGTTCAATGCGTTGGCATGTTTCCGCCGCCATTAGGTTCTTGAACCCGTCAGCGGAAGTTGTGTCTGACCCGATGCCAAACCGCACGCCACGCTGAGCAAATCGTAGTGCCGGGGCAACGGCGTTGCCTTTCCAGATACTGGCCAATGGGTTGTAAGACGTCGCTGTATCCGTTTCGATGATGAGCTCTATTTCATGCTCGGAAACCAGAGTGGTATGGTGCAGAAGAACGTGCGGCCCCAGTACATTATGTTTGTACAACAGCTCTGTAGGCCGCATGGTATGGCGTAGAATGCACTCATGCACCTCTGGATAATGTTCATTAGAATGGATTTGCAGCAAGACGCCCTTATCAGCGCAGAGCGAAGACAATTTCTCCAAAGTCTCTGGCGTATTGCCCATGAATGAGCTGCAACATACCGACGGCGAGATTATCTGGTTAGCTTCGCAATGTTGGATATGTGCGAGAATGACGTCTTCTATTTCAGACCAACATTTGTTTCCGTGACCGGTGCCGATCTCGCCTGAGAACTCATCCAAACCACAAGCGGACACAAGACGAATGCCCGTTTCCAGCGCCGCTTGATGAACGCCCTCATTTTTTTCAATTCCGTTGAGGCCATAATTGACCACTTTCGTCATGCCGCCACGCATCGCTTCCCAAAAAGCCCAATTGGCTGAGATATAAGACTGTTTCTGGTCCATATCACGCTCCATGGGGTGCCAAATACGCCGCCATATCTGTGCGGGTTCACCACCAATCATCGCTTTGCCGAAAATCTGGCCAACGTGGGTGTGCGCGTCAACCATGCCAGGCACAATCGCGCGGCCCGGCAGCGGCGTCGCATTGAGAAAGTCCGTTACTGGACCGACCTTGGTAATGCGGCTTCCTTCGAATTGAATGCCCATGTCCCGTTTAGCCCCATCAGGGGTCAACAGGACTTCGGGCGCCAGGACAGTATTCCCGGAAAGCAAAGTATTAAAATCCATGAGCCGGCTTGGGCGGCCCAAGGGCCGCCCACCCCTTAATCGGTTTATTTCAAAGTAACCCGGGAGGCATCAACTGCTTCAAGTGGGCCTGTTGCAAGGTAGCCCTTTATCAAACTACGGGAGGGTTCAGCTTCAACCATTCCTTTCCCAACAACCCATTTTGCCTGTACTTCAAGAATGTCTAAGAGTCCGTTGCCGAGACCAATCTCATACTCAGCTTCGGAAAACTTAGCCCGGATGGTTTCAAGCGATAGCAGACCTTGAGTCGCCTCCGCCAAAGCTTTCATTGCATCATCCGGGTTGGACTTAATGAACGCTTCAGCTTTAATCAGGGCGCGAACAAAAGCTGCTAATTCATCTGGGCGTTCATTCAGCATGTCCGGCGTTGCCGATAAGACAAACCATGCGATGTACGCGTCACTTCGGTATTCGCGGTAGTCTTCGCCAAGAGCTTTTTCCGCTGCTGGGTAAAAGTCCGGGAACATGATGCCGGCATCGATATCGCCGCGTGCGAGCGCTGGAACTATGTCCGGCGGTGCTACGTTGATCACCTCGGCATCAACACTGAATTTCTCAATCAGGGCTTCTGTGAAAAACTCCGTATTGGAGCCCTTTGTGGTGCCGATTTTTTTTCCATTAAGACTACTTGGGTCTTTAAATCCGATAGACCCTTTCGAAATCATGCGATTTGCGGTGTAACGCGATAGCGTTGTAAAAGTGCCAAATGGTTGTTTGCGCAACGAGGCGATTGATACAGGGTACTCCGCCATAAACGCTACATCCAATTGTCCCCCGATCAGCGCCTCCAATGCGCGTCGACCTGATGTGAACTTCACAGAGTTCAACTCAATGTCCTCTTCAGCAAAATAACCCTCTGACATGGCAACAACAATTGGTAGGGTTTGCAGGTTTGGTGCCATGCCGATTGTTATCTTGCTGGCGGCAGAAGCGCCCGTGGCAACTAAGAGCGCCGCAGCCGCGCCCAACACGATGTTCCTAAACACGTATTTTCTCCTTACACTCTTCACTGTGGTTAGTCTTTGTCATGGCGCAGCAGTCCAATGAGACTGCTACGTAGATTTAAAAATTCTTCGCCCATTCGGTCGATTGGACGGGGACGCTCAAGCTCAACCGGTATTTTTCGGATGATACGGCCAGGCGCTGAGGCCATGACGTAGACGACATCCGCCAGCCGCAGAGCTTCGTCCACGTCGTGGGTGACGAACAGCACAGTCTTTCTGCGTTTCATCCAAATGTCGGTGAGCAACTCATGCATTCGCAGCCGGGTCTGTGCGTCCAGTGCGCCAAATGGCTCGTCCATAAGCAGCACATCTGGATCTGCGGCTAGCGTGCGAGCAATCGCCACTCGTTGTTTCATTCCGCCAGATAGCTGGCCGGGATATTTGAGGGCGTGGTCAGCAAGGCCGACTTCTTGAAGTGCTGCGATGGCACGGCTTTTGCGCTCTTCCTTGGAGAGTTGAAACCGTTTCAGAGCGAACTCAACATTTCCTCGTGCCGTGAACCACGGAAAGAGCGCAAAGCTTTGGAAGATAACCCCCACACTAGGGTGGGAGCCCTGCACGCGCCTAGAATCGACGAGTATCGAACCGTCTGTTGGCTCCAAGAAACCGGCGACAACGTTGAGAAGAGTAGATTTACCGCATCCGGAAGGACCGATCAGTGCGGTAAAGGTTCCTGGCTGTAGCACCAGGTCAGTAGCTGTAAGTGCAACGGTCTGCGCTTGGCCTTTTCCAAAAATTAAGGAGACAGCGTCGATATTAACTCTGCCTTTCCCAAACGACTGCTGAGCGTCATCGATATTGGTTAAATCTACACTGCTTAAATCGCTGGAAATGTTCACTGTCCGTTGGTTGGCCAATTGCATTTTGATGCTGAAGCCTAACAGCAGATCTGTGCTGAACTGTGGTGCTATCTTTGCGCTGGACTGATGCCTTAATTGCACCATTAGTGAGATGTTTGAAATAAAAAGTCTAAGTATCAGACACTTAAAGTGAACGCATCTGCGATGCAAAAGCCTGGGTGAATTGTGGTGCTATCTTTGCACTAGGCTGATGCCTGAATTGCACCAGTCGTGAGGTGGTCGAGATTAAAAGTTTATGTATCAGTCACTTAAAGTGAAGTCATTTGCGATGCAGGAGCACCGCTCAGCAATTTGACAGCTTTGTTTGTTGTGCGTCAGTTTACGCTTAGACATTCCATTGAGGACCTGAATAGACTGTTATGCAAAAATCCAGCTTGGAATTTGCGAAGCCGCTGCTTTCCATTGCGTTTGTAATTGCTGTTTGGCAGTTTGTGCATGTTGCCGGCCTCACCAATAGCAACCTCTTTCCTGGACCTTGGGATGTAGCAAAAGCGTCGCTGAAACTCTTCAGTGACGGCGTTATGATGACCGACCTGAAAACATCTGTTTCACGCGCTGCTGTTGGCTTCTCTCTTGGGGCTGTTCTAGGAGTCTTAGCGGGTATCCTCACGTCGCGAATAAATATTATTCGCCTCGCGATCTATCAGTTTTTCAACATACTACGGCCCATACCCGCAATAGCGTTGGTCCCCATTGCAATCGTTTGGTTTGGTATTGGAGAAGAGTCGAAGTATTTCGTAATTGCTTACACTGTATTTTTGGCAGTGTGGCTGGCCACACATCATGGAATGGAACACGTGCCAGAGACGTACATTCGCGCCTCTCGTTCGCTAGGCGCGCCGTTGTGGCGGGAGTTCTTTGAAGTCGTAGTCCCCGCCGCCGCGCCGCACATATTTGCTGGCTTGCGGTTCGGTGCGGCGCTTTCCTTTCTTAGCCTTGTTGCCGCCGAGCTGACCGGCTCATCTGCTGGCATAGGCTACCGACTTGAAGAGGCGCGGCAGTACTTCCAGGTTGACCGAATGTTTGTTGGACTTATCCAACTTGGATTGCTCGGCGCCATGCTTGATGCGTTTTTTGTTTATGCGGGCAAACGCATCGTTCATTGGGAAACAGTCTGATCTGCAAAAGTGGCTTTTCTTTTTTCCATCTGATCGAAGGATGCGCTAACTTGTTGTGCGAATTTTGCAGCTGCCACTGGGAGCGTACGTCCGCTGAGCTGGATGAGTTGAATTGAAATCTTGTTCGCGTTTTTCAGCGCAATCGGCTTTTTAACTAAGCCGTTAGCGACATCTTCAGCCAGTCCGATCTCAATTTCAAAACCGACTGCATTGCTATTCAGAATGTAGTTTTGCAAAAAAATGAAGCTATTGGATTTCATAATCGGATGCAGAGAAATCCCCGAACTATGAGCGTGTGCTTCTAAAATTTGCCCCAGTGAGAAGCTACTATCATGCAAAGCCAAGGGGAATTCGATGCAATGGCTTAAGCGCAGCTGGTCACGCTCCGCTAATGGATGTCCTGGGCTCATAATGGCAAAAACAGACTGCTCGACCCGCGCAATTGTTTCAAAGCTTTCTGTAGGTAAAGCGGAAAAAAGAACGGCCAGATCCACTTCATAGTTGAGCAAAGCCTGTTCTGATTCTTCAGGATCTGCAACTGCAACACTAAAGTCGACCCCCGGAAACCGCTTCTGAAATTGCAATATTTGGCGAGGTAGAAAATGTGGTAGCAGCGCCTGTGAAGCGGTAATAGCAACAGAGCCTCGGCGGATACCTTTGAGGTCCTCAATTCGAGTCTTCAGTTCGTCGACATCAACAAGATGTTTCTTGAACGCGTGCACTGCCAACTCGCCAGCATGGTTTAGGCGGACACCTCGGGCGTTCCTTTCAAAGATGGGCCCGCCTAGCTCGAATTCAAAAGCCTGGATTCGTCTGTTAAGCGATGACGGGGTGATGGCAAGTTTCTCAGCTGCTTTACGAACGGACCCAGCCTTTGCGACCTCACAAATGTATTGATAAATCCGCAGATTACGCATGACTGTTGAGTTTTGTGTGCCTGTCGGGGAAAAAGTAGCACTTTTACGCACCATGACAAACACTCCAGGTGTACGGGGAGTGTCGAAGGTTACGGTGCCTGTCTAGTTGGACTTAAAACAGACAAGCCGCTGCGAATCAAACAAAAAGGAAGAGACGAACAGGCGGAGAAAGTGACGCTCCAGCAGCAGAAGTGGACTGTTGCACTCGTCATTCTACCCGCACGTGGGAGTGAGCGATGCGGCCGCCATCACGTGACGAGTCTGGAAAGAATGTGTAGAGCCCGTTCCGGGTTGGTCTGTTGCCAAGACAGTGATAGCGGTGTGGCTGCTATGGAGTTCATGAACAGTATTGGCGATATCCATGTGTTTACCGTTAACGTTGGCGCTGGCTACGGAGCAGAGAAGGGCAGGAAAAGACTATGAGAACCAATCCGGTGAAGACGAGGCTCGCAGACGGCGAGACTGTTTTCGGCACAATGATCTTCGAATTTCTGAGCCCGGGGCTACCACGCATGCTGGCGAACAGTGGTGCAGATTTTGTGTTCTACGACCTGGAACATAGCGGCTTCACGGTCGAGGAGATGAAGACACAATTCGCATTGTGCGCAGGCGTGGGTGTCATACCTCTTGCGCGCCCGCCTGGCAAGGATTATCAGTTCACATCGCGACTGTTGGATGTTGGCGCGTTTGGCATGCTGTATCAGATGGTGGAAAGCGCAGAGGAAGCAGAGGAACTGGTGCGGTGGAATCGGTATCCGCCAGCCGGCGTGCGCGGCGCGATATTTGGAGGCGCGCATGACGACTATACCGGTGGTGATATCGCCGACAAGGTAGAAGCGGCGATGGGTCGGACGTTTACGACAGTTCTGATTGAGACTCAGGCGGGGCTCGAAAACATTGACGCTATCATGGCTGTGGACGGGATCGATGCCGCGCATCTAGGGCACGCGGACATGTCGTTATCGATGGGCATTCCGGGGCAGTTCGACCATCCGGACCTGCAGCGGGCCGTGGATACCATCGCTGATACTGCATCGCGGCACGGCAAAGTCGCCGCAACCTTGGCGCCAACGCCGGAATGGGGCCATGATTTCATGGAGCGGGGGTATCGCATGATTTCTTACAGCTATGACATGGCGCTGGTAACGGATGCGCTAAGCGCCGGAATCAATGCCTTGAAGAGAACTTAGCGCGCGTTCGCGCACGGCGGTCAAATCTGAGTCAACGAGGACCTGCAGCATGCTAAGTGCAGAGCAAGTGAATGAGTATCGCGAGAAAGGCTGGACCGTATTGCCCAGCTTGTTTGATGACGCGGAAGTGTAGGTCCTGCGGGATGCCGTTAACACGTTGATGGACTACGACGGGCCAGAGGTTGCGCGTGAGAACAACGGGGCGCCGCATGTAGTGTACGGCATGCATTTGCTGGACGATCGCCTGCACACGTTGGCGCGTCATCCACGCCTGGTGGCGGCTGCACGACAGTTGCTTGGCAATGATTTTTTTGTTCACCAGAGCCGTGTCAATGTAAAATAGACGGATGGTTCCATCGTCAAGTCGCATCAGGACTTCGGCACCTATCACCGGGTAGACGGCTTACCGCGGCCAGACGGCATCATGATTGGCGTGTTCCTGAACGACATCAATCCTTGTAACGCGCCCGTGTTGGGCATCCCGGGATCGCACGTCAAGGGCATCGTGTCCGAAGCGGCGTTGGACCCAACGTCGGAAGATTTCGAGCACGTCTCGCGCTATCGCTATGACATCATGCCGGAGACGGTCGCAAGTCTGACGGAAGAATTTGGCGTTGAACCGATCATGGGTACGGCCGGTTCCGTGTTACTGATGGACATGACGGTTGTGCACGGGTCGACGGTTAACATCACGCCGTTGCGTAGAGTGATCCTGTATCTGAATGTTTCAACCGTGGACAACCGCGGCGAATCCTACGAGCGGCCGGAGTATTACGCCGCGCGGGATTTTGCGCCCGTGCAGGCGGCGGACGAGAACTGTTTGCGGGGCTTCGCCTAAGCGCGGTTTCTCAACGGGACGACGCGTTCTCTGCCCGTGACGGTGCAGCGTCGCATGACCCTGGCATGCCGATCAATCTGGTATCCCGTCAGGCGATGTAGTGTTGATCGGTTATCCCAAATCAACAGGTCGCCTTGCTGCCACTGATGGCGATAGACATTGCCAACGGCCGTCAATCGTTCTTCCCACGCGCGGATTTGCGCGCGGCTTTGTTCAACGTCGCGTCCGTCGATATGTGATGCGTGCCCACCCAGATAGATGGACGCGCGGCCATCGGCATGCTCGCGTACGAGGGGATGAACAACATCAGGTACCAGCGCGAGTTCCTCCGCGCTCATGTCGTCGAGCTTGCCGGGATTGGCCGACCGGCTGAAGGCGTAGGAGTGCACAACATCCAAGCGCGCGAATTCCACTTGCTCTGCTGCTGACAAGCTGTCGAAGGCAGCCGCCATGTTTGCGAACTCGGTGTCACCCCCCTCGGGCGGCACCGTGACCGCGTACAGTATGGTTGCGAGACATGGAACTTCGCGAAAACTGCTGTCGGTATGCCAGCGTTGTGCCCCGCAGAAACACGGCTTGCGGGTCATCGCGGTGCGTCAAGCTGCCGTCTGGTCTGACGTTTGTCAGATTGAATCTCTCGGGATATTCAGGG
>MDTA01136283.1_pt1 | contig 27330 bp, 21 predicted proteins | sample 811151 | NCBI WGS metagenome assembly MDTA01 (sample SAMN05326648, study PRJNA326480) | marine metagenome | isolation source: seawater | place: Indian Ocean: South | collected 2010 | reverse complement strand
GCAGGCTCCCTTGTAGACTCCACCGGTTCGGTCCTTTCCTCCTTCAGCGATAGAAACCAGGTCTCCCACAGCATGGGCCACTGGATGAGCCGGATCGAGACCCTCCTCGGAATCGAGATGGGAGGGTGGCACGGAATCGCGACCGCCGATGTCAACAACGATGGACTCGATGACATCTACCTCTGCGACGGCGGAGGGCTTACCAACCGTCTCCTGGTCCAGCAGGCGAATGGAACCACCGTCGACCACTCCCTTGCTTCAGGACTTGGGCTTCTCGACCACAGTTTTGGCTCCCTCTTCGCCGATTTTGACAACGACGGGGACCAGGATGCTGCCATCGCCCTCGTTTCCGGGGTCCTGATCATGAAAAATGACGGCACCGGGTCCTTCTCCGTTGCCAGTGCCAAGAGCTTCCCGGCATCAGTTCCCTACTCTCTCTCAGCAGCAGACTACGACGAAGACGGGGACCTCGACCTTTTCGCCAGCTGCTACGTCCAACGGGCCGGGGTGAACCGCCACTCCTTCGTGGCTCGCCCGCTTCCTTATCACGATGCGCTCAACGGGGGCCGCAATGAACTCCTGAGAAACGAGGGACAACTTCGCTTTCGTTCTGCAACCCGGGCTGCTGGCATGCACCCGGGCAACAGCAGGTTCTCCTACTCTGCGAGCTGGGACGATTACGATGGTGATGGAGATCTTGATCTCTACGTGGCTAATGACTTTGGCAGCAACAACCTTTACCAGAACCAACTACGCGAGTCCGGGAAAGCGGTCTTTCGCGATGTCGCTCTTGAGGCAGGGGTTCGAGACATTGCCGCGGGCATGTCCACCTGCTGGGGGGACTTCGATAACGACGGGCTGGTCGACCTTTACGTCGGTAATATGTTCTCCTCCGCGGGGAACCGAATCGCTTTTCAGGACCAGTTCAAACCGGGAGGTAATCTCGAGACCAGGGCTCTCTACCAGCGGCACGCCCGGGGAAACTCCCTCTTCAAGAACAACGGCGGGGGAAGCTTCAGCGACGTCAGTGTCTCCTCTGGGACAACCATGGGGCGCTGGGCCTGGAGCTCTCTCTTTGTCGACCTCGATAACAACGGCTGGGAGGATGTCCTTGTCGCCAATGGCTTCATCACCCAGGAAGACACGGGCGACTTGTGAAGTTTCTACTGGCGACAGGTCGTGTCGCAGGCACCGGAAACAAGCAGAACGGATGAGGAGCGCGACAACTACCTCAGTGCCTTCGCTGAACTGGCCCAGCGTATTCGCGATGGGGCTTCCTTCAGCGGCCGGGAACGGCACTGTGCCTTTCTCAACACGGGACAGGGCAGCTTTGCTGACATCTCTGCCCTGAGTGGATTCGGAATGCCCTCCGATGGAAGAGGCCTTGCGGTCACGGACTGGGATCATGATGGCGACCTCGATCTCTGGCTTTCAAACCGCTCCGCCCCACGGATCCAATTTCTCCAGAACAGAATCCCTCCCCCCGAGTCCGGTTGGATTTCCTTCCGATTGCAGGGGGATCCCTCCCGGAACTGTCCCCGGGACGGTATCGGGTCGCAGGTGGAATTGGTCCTGCCCGGTGCCGGCAAGCGCCGGGTCAAGACCCTCCATGCTGGCAATGGCCTGATGAGCCAGTCCAGCAAGTGGCTCCACTTCGGCCTCGGATCCGAGGAACGGAACCTCTCCACCGTCAGGGTGCGGTGGGCCGGGGGAATGAGCGAGGAATTCAAGGGGATTGCAGCTGGTCACCGCTGGCGGCTGGTCCAGGGAAGCGGCCAGGCCCTGCCCGCTCCTGCACGCGAGAAAATCTCCCTCTCACCTGGGAAAATGCCTCTGGCACTACCGACCGAGGTCGCCCGCATCCGGCTTTCACAGCCCCTTAAGATTCCCAGCCTCACCTATCTCGACTTCAACGGAAAGGAACGCAGCATCAACCAATTGGCTGACCAGAACGCCGTGTTTCTCAACCTCTGGGCAACCTGGTGCGCACCTTGTGCTGCCGAGCTGGAAGAACTCGAAAAGGCCCGAAGCGAGTTCGCCGAGGCCGGCATCGAAATAGTCGCTCTCAATGTCGACCAACTCGGCCCAGACAGCCAGGTTACTCCTTCAAAGGCTGCCGCAGCCCTGCGGAAATTCGGGTTCCGCGGAGCTGGGGGCCTCGCAGAAGAAGAGCTTATCTCGAGGCTGGAACAATCAATCCTGGCCAGCGTCTACCGTCATCACCGCATGCCTGTTCCGGTCAGCTTCCTCATCGATCGCGGAGGGTGGCTCAGTGCCATTTACAAGGGACCCGTGGAGGTCGGGCAGATCCTGGCAGATCGCAGGGAACTGGGAAAAAGCCCCGAGGCTGCTCTCGCGGCTGCAGTCCCCTTCCCTGGAACCTGGGCACGCTCCCACTTTCCCGGAGATCCCATGACCATTTCGGCCGCCTCCCTGGAGGGAGGATACCGGAAGGAGGCCCAGACCACCCTCCTTGAGTATCTCAACAAACATCAAGCGCCCCCCGGCAATCCTGAGGTCCCGGAAGAGAGAACGCGCAACATGCAACTCGGCCAAGTCTACTTCCAGCTCGGCGAAATAGCCCGCCTTGAAAAACAGCAAGTCGAGGCAAGGAGCTCATACCTGACGAGTCTCCGCTACAACAAAAGACAGCTTCCAGTTCTCAACAGGCTCGCCTGGCTTCTGGCAACTTCATCCGACCCGGCGGTCCGGGATGGGCCTGGTGCTCTGGGATACGCAACCTTCATGATGCAGGCTCCGGGTATAGCAGAGAACCCCGGCCTTCTGGGCACCCTCGCAGCCGCTCAGGCCGCCGCTGGCAATTTCCCAGCGGCGATTGAAACCACAACCAGGATAATTGGAATCCTTGAGAACCGGCAGGCAAACCCCGAGGCGGAGATTCACCGCAGGCGGTTAACGCTTTTTCAGCAGGGAAACGCGCTTACCATTACCCCGGGCCAACCCACCCCTTGAGCCGGGAAACCACGTGAAACCCTGGATTCCCATAGTTCGGGAACAATGGGATTTCTCCTTTGACCACAGGTAAGCTGCAGAGGAGAATTCTACCATGTTCATTCGCTCAATTCACCTGGCACTTGCTGGCACCCTTGGCCTCACTATCCCGTCTCATGCAGTCGAAAACTGGGATCAGTTCCGGGGGCCTGGAGAACACGGGCAGGCAGAAGCCAAGGGAATAGCCACTGAATGGGCAGAGGAAAAGAACGTGGCCTGGAAAACACCCTTGGAAGGCAAGGCCTGGTCTTCCCCTGTTATCTGGGGAGACCGGATCTGGGTTACCAACGCAAATGCCGAGGGGACCGAGTTGTCCGTCATCTGCGTGAATAAGGCCAACGGGAACGTCCTCTACGACAAGCTTCTGTGGAAAGTGGAGAAACCCCAGTTCTGCCACGCCTTCAACTCCTACGCATCGCCCACGCCTGTGCTGGAGGATGGCCTGGTCTATCTCACATTCGGCTCCCCTTACACTGCCTGCCTCAAGGCGGAGAATGGAGAGGTGGTCTGGAAACGAACCGACTTCATCTGCGATCACTTCCGTGGCGCGGGTTCCTCACCCATTCTCCATGGAAACTCACTCATTCTCAATTTTGACGGAGCAGACCATCAGTTCGTGGTGGCCTTGGACAAGAAATCCGGAAAGACCATCTGGAAGACACCCCGCAGCGTGGACTACCGCGATCTCGATGCCAATGGGAAGCCAAAGAGGGGTGGCGACATGCGAAAAGCCTATGGAACCCCTCTCGTCGTCAAGGGCCCCGATGGCAGGGATATTCTCATAAGCGCCGGAGCGATGGCTCTCTACGGATACGACCCCGGGACTGGCAGGGAACTCTGGCGGGTGGAAACAATCGGAACCCACTCAACTTCCTGCAGACCTGTTGCCGGCCACGGACTCGTCTATGCTACCATGGGCTTCAGCAAGGGAATCCTGCTCGCGGTACGTCCCGACGGGAAAGGTCATGTCACCAAAAGCCATGTCGCGTGGCAATACAACAAGGCCGCTCCAAAGAAACCGTCCGTCCTGCTGAATGGGGACCTCCTCTTCATGATCGACGACGGAGGAGTTGCTGCCTGTCTTGATGCCAAGACTGGCGAGGAAATCTGGAAGGAGCGCATTGGAGGAAACTTCTCGGCCTCCCCCATCCTGGTCGATGGCAGGATCTACCTCTTCGACGAAAGCGGGAAGGGAACGGTCATCGCCGCCGAAAAAACGTTCAAGGTCATCTCCACAAACGAACTGGAGTCCGGGTGCATGGGATCCCCCGCTATCTCGGGGGACCTGCTCATCGTGCGAACCAAGAAAGCCCTCTATGGTATCCGGGAGTGAAGGTCAGGACCTTTCCGCTTACCTGCTGAAGGCATAGAGATGGTTCTGGGTCTGCACATAGAGAGTCCCATTGGCGGCCACCAGGCTGGAATAAATCGGCCCGAGAAACTCCGCGGTTCCAATTTCCTCAAGGGTCCGGCCTTCTTTCAGAATGACTACTTCCCCGTCCTCAGTTCCAATATAAATCCGCCCGTCAGCCACCAGCGTCGAACCCCAGATCCGACTCAGGGTATCATGTATCCACACGGGTTTCCCGGACTTGGCGTCTACGCAATGAACCTGCCCGGTGAAGTCCGCTATATAGACCAACCCATCCTTGACTGAAGGGGTAGACAGCGAACGGTTGATCTTCCGGTAGGCCCAATCAACCTTTCCAGTCTCCACGTCTACACAGCTGAGCATTCCTACACCATCTCCGTGCTCCGGATCCTGCCCAATGGCAACGTAGGCCTTGCCCTCGTGATAAACGGGTGTCCCCACAATCTCGCTGGGACCCTTGTAGGTAGGATACTCGCGAGGCTTCCCCTCCGCATCCACCCGGTAATCACGTGCATTGGCGTCAATACGCCAGTGTTCTTTCAGGGTCGGCAGGCCTTGCTTGGATCGAGGCCCCTTCAGATCAAAGGCATGCAGGAATCCATCACCGCCCCCGAAGAGAACTGCTGGCTGACCCTTGTATCTGCCAATACAGGGGGATGACCAGTTACAGTGCATGGTAGCCTTGGAAATCCCAGCCTGCTCCACGCCCTTGAGCTTCCCAGTGATCGCATCAAGAGTGATGAGGGAGGGAGCCTCCGGGGCCGGAAGATGATCGTGCTCCTCATCGAAACCGTTCGAAGTCGTGGCAACAATCATGCCTTCGACAAGGGCTACCGAACTGCTGGTGATATTGTGCGGCCTCACCCCCAGGTTCTTCATCATGTCATAAGTCCAGAGGATATCGGCATCGGTCTCCCCCGGATCATGAGGTTTCTTACCCGGACCGGCCATGTAGCGGCCCTCATCTGCAAAACCCTGGTTTCCATCCGCCATGCCCTTGAGATCGAAGCAGGCAACCTCCCCCCGGTTGGTCATGACATATCCCCGGTCTCCCTCAATGAGGGTGGACGAGCAGATCCCGAGGTATTCCCAGTCCACCTCGTCTCCACCAGGTAACTTCGGCACCGTCAACTGCCACTGAAAGGCCCCGTCTTTCTCCCGGAAGGCCATGACCACCCCACGATCGCCGATAATGGACGAATTCCTCGGGTTCTCATTGTTAGTCCCCACCAGCACGAGTTCCCTTCCGATCGTGGGGGTCCCGTACGATTCCGAACCCAGGTTCACCACCCACTTGCACCCCTTGGCACTGGCTAAGTCAATCTGTCCCTCCTGCTCCTCGGATTCTTCTCCCCCGGAAATATCGACCGGCAACCCCTTCTCGGAAGAGACCATGTTCTTGCCCGGGCTCCCTCCCCACTCAGCCCATGGGCCTGCCGGACAAACAAGAATCCCAAGGGCCAGAAGCCCGGGAACGATAACGAAAGTGGAATTCATGATCTGGAACGAATCAGGTTATATCAAACGGCTTCGGAACACTCGTCCTTTCGGCTCCGGTGGAAAGGGTGCGTGATTCTGAACGGATTCCCGCAGGAAACACCACAAATAATCAGCCCCGGGAGCCATGCCTGGACCCGGGTACATGAAAAGGCCCGCCGACAAGTGTCCGCGGGCCAATTCTTCGAATTCGATCTTTGGTTAATCCTTTCAGCCGGGCCGAGGCCTGACCGAAGGATGGGGCTTGGGAGTTCGCCACGCTCTCTTTCCCCGAACACTGACATTTGGCGCCCAGCTTCACCCGTCGAGTGTTGCTGGCTGTCAGTTTCCCGACGCTGCGCTGGTCTGCATGAACGATTGCATTCCGTTCCGGTCCCGCAGCGGAACCGGTTGACAGTGCAAGCACCGTCAACTTATCGGGTGAGACTTCTTGGCCCGGCCTCTGCCCGCCTTGCAAGCGAACGTCTGCTGAACCTGGATTGGGATGCGCTCTGAGAATGAGCACTTCTCCTGCCATTTGCACGAGGTCGGCATCTGCGACAGGCTGTAAACAGCTGTAAGTCACGGATCGTTGGCCTCGCGCCACGGGTCTTGTCTCTTACCCCTCAAGTTGCCTTTACCTTCTCTTCTGGACGACTCCACTCCTTTGGGGCGAGCCTCCCAGTATTCGGATCTTATCACCCCCTCCTGTTCCTCGCCGGCCTCCCGGCGCGTTCACAGAAAAGCGTTCAATCCGCGGTGTTCCATCCCTCTTTTCTCGATCCGGTTGCGACACCGGATAGATACAACGGCATTTAGTTCGTTCGACACCGTCGGGTGGTGGATCACCACACTGGCTCACAGTAGCAACTGACAGTCTAAGGTCGACTGACTGTGTTCACCTCAGGGTCCGAATCCACGGACCGCTTGAAGTATAACTCGGCTTGCAGCTGGTTTCCCCGTTCTGCCCCACTTTGATTCGTGTGACAACCCGGGACCGCTTACCGCCTGACTTCCTGGTCGTTGAACGCGGAAAGGAACGACCCTTTCCGAGGAAGCCGGTGACATGTGGCCTGCGAAGTCAGATTTCATCATTAATGAATAATCCCGATTTCACAGGGGCCGGGAACGCCAGTTCCTCCCGACCATTGTCCAGGTTTTCACCTGGGTTTATCCCGGAGCGCCTTGAGCTTGGCTTGCGCCTCACTCGCGCCCTTGTTCTGTCAAAGAGCAAGTCCCCTTTCAGGAACGCCCTGATCAAAGCATGAGGGGAAAATACGGTCAACCAATAATCTCCATAAAGCACTAAAAGAGAGCATGTTGTGAATAACATGAGGACAGGACGACTCGCCTTCTCAGAATCAGGAAGTTACAATCCCTTTTTCTTCCAGACCTTCCGGAAAACCTTTGGGAATAATCAGTGGATACATGTCTTGCATGGGGAAGAACCGGATTTTCTGGCTCCCCTTCCGACCATTTACACCCTCTGGAATGTCGCTTGTCCTCCAGAAATCAGACCTATCTGTTAGATTCTGTTAGATTGTTCTGCAATCCCCTGCACCCCACAGAAAGTTCTCTTTCTGCATTTCAAACATGATAATTGTTAGAGCATCAAATAACTTTCTGTTCCTTTCCCGAGGCCTCATATGTCAGGATTGAAAGCGCCCTTCTGCTATCGTAGGATCATGCTCTCCAGCGTCCCGACTGTCATGAAAAGTATACTTTTCCCTGCCGCTCTCGGCCTCCTGCTTGGTTCTCACCCAACCATCGCTTCCCCCTCTGCTACAGACTGGGACCAGTTTCGCGGCCCAGGTGGTTCCGGGGTCGCAGAGGACTGTAAACCTCCTATCGAGATCGATTCTTCCAAACTGGCATGGAAAACTCCTGTCCCCTCCGGTCTTTCCTCTCCCGTTCTCGCTGGTGACCGTCTCTTCCTTACTGCCTTCGAAAAGGAACGGCTGCTTACCATCGCCATCGATCGCAGGAATGGAAAGGAGCTCTGGCGCAGGAGGGCCCCCAAAGGTCCCCTTCAGAAGGTACATAAGGCCAACAACGCCGCCTCTCCGTCCGCTCTGGTGGATGCGGAAAACGTGTATGTCTATTTCGGCTCTTACGGCCTGATTGCCTACCGTCACGACGGAACGGAAATCTGGAAGAAACCTATCGAAGCCTCTCGAAGCCTGTATGGAGCTTCGACCTCTCCCATCGCATACCGGAACCTCCTGATCCTTGTCATCGACGACGATGCAAACCTTGAGAAGAGTAAGCTCAGCCGATCCCGGGTCGTGGCATTCAACCGCACCACCGGAGATCCCGTCTGGGAAACGGCGCGACCCTTCCTGCGGAGCGGCTGGTCAACACCATCCATCTGGAAGCACAAAGGCGGCGATGAACTGGTTATCCTCGGTCATGGCCGGGTGGTCGGCTACGACCCGGTCAGCGGACAGGAAAAATGGTTCGCACGGGGGTTTTCACGAGAAACCATAGCGGTCCCGGTTCAGGGAAAGGGAAAGGTCTATATCTCCTCGGCCCAGCTCGGAGGGGTCTCGGATGCCGAAATCGACCCCAAGCCGTTCTGGGAGGCAATGCTGAAATTTGACCAGAACAAGGACGGCAAGATAGGCCGCGACGAGATCACCGAGCACTTCACCTGGCCCCTCAGGCCCGAGCTCCCCCTGGGGCATCCCGGCTGGGGGATTCCCCTTCCCTCCGACCCGGAGCGTCGCCGTCAACGACAACAGGGTGTCTTCGGCTGGGCGGACAAGAACCGCGATAACCTGTGGACGGAGGAAGAGCTGTCTTCCCACATTTCCAACCGTCCCGGACGCCCCATCCTCATGGCTATCAAGCCCGGTGGAAATGGAGAGCTGGGCAAGGAACACATCGCTTGGGAACTCAACCGCAGCGTTCCTGAGATTCCTTCCCCGCTTTTTTACCGGGACCGTATCTACATGGTCCGCAATGGCGGCACTCTGGCGGCGGTTGATCCGGACAAGGGAAAGCTGACCTATCGTGGAAGACTCGGGGGCACCGGCCAGTACAGCGCTTCCCCTGTTGCCGCCAACGGGCATCTCTATCTGTTATCCGATGAGGGCACTGTCTCGGTGGTCAAGGCCGGCGAAGAATTTGAAATGGTCCAGAGATTCCAGCTTCCCGAGGAGGCTTCCGTTACCCCCGCCCTCGACCATGACACCATCTACCTGCGGGGCACAGATCACCTCTGGGCCTACCGAAACCCCTGAGAACCCGGGTCAAGGCCTTCAATTACTGATCCTGGGCCTTCGCATCGAGGAGATCTCCTGCCGCCTTGCCGGACTGGAAGATCCTTTCTATTTCCTCCGGCAGGAGGGCACGATGCCATACCGCAACATCATCGATCTTACCAAGGTGGTGCTGCTGGTCATCAGAGTTTCGCCCGATACAGAGCCCCGAGGATGACCCAATGGTTTTCCCCGCGAGGAGAGTGTCCGTTTTAGACTCCTCCGCCAGGACCCCGTTGAGAAAAAGGGAGATCCTGCTGCTTTCCCTCTCCACGGTGAATACCACGTGGTGCCACTCCCCATTCACAAGGCTCTCATGCTTGGATGTGAGGTCCGAGGCTGAATCGCCATCACCAATGCGAAAGGTCAATCCGCTACCATCCTTCTGAAGCCAAAGAGCCCACCCGGCCTTCTGTTCCGAACCACCACCCGCTGAGATCAACCGGCGGGCCTGCCCATCGGTAGAGCCAGGATTACGGGTAAACCAGAGGCTCACGGAATAAGCCTGATCAGCAATAGCGAACTCGTTCTTGCGCCCTATGTCCAGACTGCCTCCCTTGAAGTCATAGGCCTCTCCAAACCGGCCAGACGTCTCGCTAACCTGCCCCTTGATAACTGACTCCCCGATCTCCTGGTCATACCTGCTTGGTTTCTCCGGCTGGGATTCTGCAGGTAACTCATCACTTTTCCTCAGGCCCACAAGTTCAGCCAGGATAAGCATGTCGCTGCTGGTGCATCCGGTATTTGTCGCATTTGGCTTACTCTCCTCGCCATCATTAAGGGCATGGATGGCAAGCACATTGGTACCCGGAACCAGCGTCTGGATCCGGCGGGTTCCCAGAGGAACCGCCTCGGGCCTCACCGCATCCCGGTCGTTCCTCTTCTTTTCTGACCCCGAGTTCCAGAGCAGGGGAAAGGGGGCGTTCCCGCTACCTACCACTGAGCCATTCAGGGAAGCCTGAAACCCATCGTCATACTGTATGAACAGCGCCAGTCCCTTGTAATCACTTGGGTCCTTTACCTCGAATGGAATCCGCAGGTAGAGGCTGTGTGGGTGCTTCCCCACCTCCGTCTCGATCCTGGTGTGCAGCAGGTCCTTGAAATCCCCCGGTTTATCCTCATACCCAACGCCATTCTTGCCATCCTGCCAGTTGGCCGAATCATCAAAGTCAGTCCTGGTCCATCTGGTCAAACTCCCCGGATCCGCTGCTGGACGGAAATAGCGCAAAGGCTGCCCCTTGATGATAAGCTTCTCTTTCACCCCCTGCTCAGTTTTGGTGAAGCGAGACTCCGTCTTTGGGCTGCGCTGGTCAAAGGACCAGTAGGCAACAAGATCCTGCGCCATATCCTCCGGCGCCTTTCGTTCGGCTACCTCTCCGGGAGCCGCGTCCGTCTCCGCGGGGTCCGATGCATCCGGGTCTGGTGCCACGGTATTTCTTGCGACGGCCACTCCGGCAGTGCCACCTTTCCTGACAAGAGAAAGGTTTCCGTCCAGGCCGGGGCCAGACCAGCGAAGCCCCAGAGCCGGGGCATCCTCGCCTTCCTTCTGAAAGTATTCCACCCGTACCGGAGCATGCCCCCGGCGCAGAAGAACACGAACGGAGGCCTGGTCGCCCTCACCGGAAAGAGCCTGTTGCTCTTCATAGATCACGAGGGCCGCCCCGGAGGATGCCTGGAGCGTGAATTCGTAGAACCCCCGCTCAGGGACCCTCAGGTAACCCTCCCATACCAGCGCGCAGGCTCCTTCTCCCGCATGCGCAAGATTAAGCATCCCATCGGGCACCTCCTCCTCGGTATGCTCTTCATCTACTGCGGCGCGTAATTCTTCAAGGCTCTGAAAATTATTTGCATAGCGGCGAACCACCAGGTCACGAATCGGACCTTCGCTCTGAGTGCTTTCTATGCTTCTGGGTGGAACGCGCCTCCCGTCTGCCTTCCCGGTCTTCAGGCTCTCTCCGGTGGCTACAACCTCCTGATCAGGGTCTCCCTGCATCACCGCAATAGCGATGACCACAATCAGGACGGCAACCAGGGCCGCGATACCAATAACCCAGGGCGCACTGGAGCGGGGGCTCGATACCGCCATTGAGGTGGCCCCGGGCAGATGACCTCCGGGGGCCGGGCGCCCCACCACGAGGTGGCCATGGCCGCCGGCCACAACCTCCTCGACCTTGGGAAGCTGGGCAAGGGCCAGCTGGGGCGCTGCTGCAGGACGGGGAGCGCCCGCCATCTTTCCGGCATCAACCACCTGCACAAAGTATGGCAGGATATCCAGGCCACTCTCCAACAGGTCCGCCTTGTAGCCCTCCACATCGAAAACCACCTTGCGGAAAGAAATCGTGCGGGCTGCATCATCGTAGATCACATAGCTGGCCCGGACATCAGTAGTCCGGGGTTCCCCCACCGACCCGACATTGACAAGATAGCGCTGTCCCCTCTCTAGCTGAAAATCGCTTGGTGGCAACTGCCTGACAGGACCACCACGCTTGGGCATGGTGTAAGCGAGAGGCAGATGAGTATGCCCTATGAATCCAAGTGAGTCAGTCATCGCCTTCAGGTTCACCTCGGCCGAGGACACCCCTTCAACATAGCCGAACTCGCCGGGTTTCACTGCCTCCGCATGGACGAACAGGACCTCCTCACCATTCATCTGGAGAGGGACTTGCGTGAGGAACTGCAAAGCATCCTCGTCGAGCTGTTCCCGGGTCCATTCGATTACAATACGGGCCCGCTCATTGAAAATGGAAGGGTCAAGGCGCCCACAAGCTGCCGCATCATGGTTCCCAAGGACAAAGTTAGCCGTCACCGCACGGACCGCGGAAAGAACTTCCAGAGGCTTGGGGCCGTAACCCACCACATCCCCGAGACACACCAGGGGGTCGGCCCCCTGTTTCGCGATGTCCTCCAGCACTGCCTCCCATGCCTGTCGATTGGCATGAACGTCTGAAAAGATGGCGTAACGCATTGGGACTCCGCTTGGTCAGGAAAACCTTGCGGCTGGTCTATCCAATGCCGGAGCACTTGCCAATCTCGCACTTTCTCTCCACCTCTTTATCGCCACCCTCCTTCAAATCCCCTGCTTTTACTCACCGGGGCCTTCCTTTTCCTTTGGCTCAGCACCTGGCAGCCGTGGGGCCGGATTGGGTCTCCGCTGTGGAAGAACAAAGGGCTGGGGCCGCTGAAGACGGAGAGCGAATGTCTTTTCCACCCGCTCGATACGCTTACGAATCTTCTCCGAGGGTGCCGCCTTATCCTGGGGCGTAACCCATGGGCCCTCATACATGATCTTGTTGGACATGTCCCAGACGGTAACTTCCCGTTCTTCCAGCGCTCCTGCTACTTCCACCGTTCCGTCGTTGTCCCGCATCTTGAAGCGGCGCCCGTCTTCACCGAGGCCAAAACGCTGGAACCTCTGAATTCCGTTGGGAGCGAGTTGGATCCCTCCCCCCTGAAAAGCGCCGGGAGGAATGACGATCTGGGGCAGAGCGGGACGCGCCGCGAGAGTCGCCTTCTTCTTCACTCTCTCCCCTTTCTGGATCAGCTCGAGAATAACCTCGTCCCCCTGTTTGTGAGCAGTGATTGCATCCCGCAGTTGCAGCATATTCCTGATCTTCCTCCCATCTACTTCGAGGAGAATGTCGTCAACCGCCAGGCCTGCCTTGCCGGCCGGGCTGTCCGCATCCACATCCGTAAGGCGTACTCCGTGATTGATCTTGAGTTTTTCCGCCAGCGCAGCGGGCAGCTCCGCAGCACTCACTCCAAGAAAACCGGGCGCTCCGTTTCTCTCTCCCCGGGGCGCAGGAATCTCGATCTTCTCCCCGGGGTTCTCCTCAACCTGGTCTCCTCCCTCTTCCTGCGCCGTAATTACTCCGACCCCCAGGCCGAACCCGAATAAAGGGAAAAGAAGAGTAACTTTCATGGAACTAAAAAACGGCTGGGTCCTGTATCATCCGCATGGCGGCGATACCGTTCATGGGATCAAAAGTAAACCAGACTCTCACACAACTGTCGATGACTCTCCTCAAGGGCTGAAAACCCCCATCTCCCGAAAAAATTACCCGGTAATAGTTCCGCTTCGCTCAGTTCTTCGCCCCGTAGCCGGGCAAGGGCTTACCATCATCCCCAAGCTTGCCCGCAGCCCAGAGCAGACCGCGGGTGACGAGGTCCAGGTAGGTGGGTTCCAGCATGGTCTCATTATGGTGGCCTATGGTGGTCCCGAAAACCCGGCTCTTCTTTTCCCCGTATTGATTGACCCAGACACAGATATGATTCTCGTTCGGGCCGGAAGTCCCCTCCGCCAGTGGAGTAGCGGTATCCCACACCTTTTCAATCCGGTAGAGCTCCCCCTTGGGCGTGGTCCACTCCGCTGGGAACCCCTTCATCACGGGATGATCGGGCTTGAGGTTCTTCATCTTGATAGGCGCATGCCGACCATGATTGCGCGAGGTCACCCCGAGGAACCTGCGCCATTCCTCAGCGCCCTTGGGGGCTGCGCGGTAGCTGTGCATGCTGCAATGCAGAACCACCGCCGGAGTGGTCTCGTGGGCCTTGGCCAGGGCCTCCACGAAGGCATCGTCCTTCACTCCACCAAAACACTCATTATGCACGATCACGTCGTAGCCTGCCGTCCAGTCCTTTTCGGAGTAGATGCTCACCTTATGATTCCGGGAGGTTCCCCCTTCGTGCACGATAGTCCAGTCTACCTTCGCACGCTGGCTGACACCCCCCGGGATAATCACTTTCTGACGGTTGTAATCGTGGCAGCATCCGCCCGTCACCAGAAGAGCCTTCAGCGCCGGGGGTTCTTCCTTCTTCGCGTTCGCAACCGTCCTCGAAACATCGGGTGCGCTAATGGCCACGCCCAGGAGAACTATCAGAGAAAGTGGAAGCAAGGCCGCAAGGGAGCGGTGGCTGATCAGCAGATTTTGCAGAAGAGGGAATCGAGACTTCATGGAAGGATAAATGGGTAGAAGAAGGAAAATGCCCTTCTCCGGTTAGATCATCTCCCCTCCATAGAAAATGATACCTTGGAGTGCAACCGAAAGAGCGTCATAGTCCCGGATCTTACTTCCGGCGCAATGTCCCGGTCCACGTAATCTCCCACTTCTAATGAAAGTCTCCCTTTTTCCCGCTGCAGGCAGATTCATGAAAACGCTTCTTGGACCCCTCTTCTGCCTTTGCTTCCTCACGGCTCCCGGGTCGGCGGAGATTACCAGCGACCAGTTCCTCCACTTAACGAAATTATGCAGTCCTGCGGAAAGAGCCTCCGGTTGGCTCGAGCTCGACTGGGAGATCGACCTCTGGAACGCTCGTCAACGCGCGGCACGGGAAGGAAAACCCATCTTCCTCTGGGAGATGGACGGCCATCCACTTGGCTGTACCTGAAACAATGGGGTCGCGGACCGTGAGTTCGTTTTCAGCCATCCCGATGTGCAGAAGCTTCTGCGGGAAAACTTTGTAATCGTTGCTGCTGATGATTGGTATCAGAGGCGGCAGAACGATCCACTCGGCAAGTTTTTCCGCTCGGTGGCAGACCAAGGCCCCCGCAAGGGAGCTGGCGGAGCGACCCGGCAGGGCCGCTACACCTTCACTGCCTCCGGAAAACTATTTGGATTCAATAACAACCGGGACCCGCGGCGCATGACCTCGATGCTGAAAGACAGCCTCGACAGGTTTCAGGCCCTCCCGCCTGCCGAACGAACCCCCGGTGCCGTCAAGGTTTCGTCACTTTCCCCCGGAGCCCTCGACAAACGTTACGTCAGGGCTCTTACCAGCGATATCATTCCCCTCAAGGTTCACACCCGCGCCCTCAGGAAAAACAGCCAGGGCAAATACACCGTCTGCGGGGAACCGGGAACCAATACCGAAACCTACCGGCACAGGGGCTTTGGCATCTCCAATGATCATCTCTGGCTCAAGAGCACAGAGTTCGATCAACTGGAAAGCCTGGCCCGGGAAAAGCCCGGACAGAAGCTTCCCGATTCAGTCGCCATGCGTATCGCCCGTTTCCATCTCGTGGACAACACCCGCGGGGAACCACCCCACTGGCGCAGGGACGAAGTCCGAAAACTCGAATTCAGGATACGCCCGGTGGATGGTGACTCCGAACGGAACTCCTTCCGTATCGCCGGAACATTCCACCTCGAAACCAAGGATGGCAAACGAGGCTACACAGGCGAAATCGACGGCTATGTGCGCCCGCAAGACGAGAACGGGAACCTCGATTTCCACCTCGTGGCCATCGGCGATCACTGGGGCGAAGGCACCTACACTCGGGGTGCACGCCCCGGTAAGACCCCCCTCGCTGTCGTCTTCACCCATACAGACCGCCGTAAATCCCAGAACCAGATTCCTCCCCAGGGAATTCGCTGGCAAGAAGGCTACTTCGGGGCTCACCAGCATTAGCCGCGCTGGAACCAGCCCATCGACGGCCGCCTACGCCGCAGGCTCCGGAGTCGGAATGACGGGGTCGAACCCCTTGCATGGGAACGCGAAACCGCAGCTCTTTCTGGTTGCACCCTGGCTCGTGAAGGCTGATCGTACCGGACAGAACCTTCACGTGTCCGGCACCATGTCCCGATTCCCCGCCATCTTTCTGATCTTGATTCTCTCCCTCTCCTCCTCTGCTCAGGTCAAACCCGGCGACAAGGAGAACAAGGCGGACCCCTCCTGGCCCAGCCATTACTCCAAGGGACGAAAGACCTTCGACGGCACCGGAAAATACTACATGGGCCGGGAGATTTCATACGTGATGGGGCACCAGGCCATTCGCTGGCTCGAACGCTCAAACCGCGAGGAGGAGGAAGCCCCCAGCAAAGCCATTGCCGCGCTCAATCTGAAGCCCACCGACGTCATCGCCGATATCGGCGCAGGTTCTGGATATTATACCTTCCGCCTCGCTCCTCTGGTGCCCAAGGGCAAGGTCGTGGCGGTTGATATCCAACCCGAAATGATCGACTTCCTGGAGAGGAAGGAAAAGCAGCTGGGACTGACCAACGTGGAAGCTCACCTCGGGGAAGTCGATGACACCAAGCTCAAACCCGGCTCAATCAATGCAGCCCTCATGGTGGATGCCTACCACGAGTTCTCTCATCCTCGCGAGATGATGGAATCTCTCTTCAAGGCCCTCAAGCCGGGTGGGCGCATCATCCTCCTGGAATACCGCGCCGAGGATCCCACCGTTCCGATCAAGCCTCTTCACAAGATGAGCGTGGCACAATCACGAAAGGAAATGGAGGCCGTTGGCCTGAAGTGGAAGAGTACCGACTCCAAGCTTCTTCCCTGGCAACATTTCATGATTTTCGAGAAACCAGCTGGAGCTAAGGGGAAGAAGAGGGAGTCCCTTGAGAAGTAAGCCTCACCGGCCAATTTCAATTGAACCGGAATGACCGCGGGGATCCGGCGGGGTTCGTCATAATCCCTTTCTCCCCATTTGGTTCTTGCGGAAAAAGATTAGACCTTGTGAAATATCAGGCAAAACAAATGAACTCCACCAGCAAGATCCTGAAAGCCGTGTTCCTCCTGGGCAGTCTCATTGCCTTCTCCGCCCTGACCTCCTGCGAAACCATCTCAGGTTTCGGGCGTGACCTGCAGTATGCCTCCCAGGCTGCGCAGAACAGGTAGCGCCACCGGGGCTCATACGCCCCCACCTCCCCTCTCAATCCGGGAAATCCGGGAGAAGTCGCTTCGTTTGCTCCCTCTGGGAAGCCTGCGGGCAAAGGCTTGGATTTGTCAGGCCTCAAGGCCCTACATGGTTTGCCGAATGCCCTCGCGTAGCATACGTTCGCCAAAGTGAGCGCGATTCCCGAAAGCCCACCCCGCTCATGGGCCGAAGTTGATCTATCTGGCATCCGACATAACCTGGCAACCGCACGCAAGCTAAGCGGCCAGGGGATCATGGCGGTCGTCAAGGCAAGTGCCTACGGCCACGGACTGGAGGCCGTAGCCAGCGCCTTGGAGCAGGAGGAGATCGCATTTTTCGGAGTCGCCAATGTCGGTGAGGCCCGCCGCCTTTCCAAGGCCGGGGTCCGAACACCGATTTATCTCCTCGGAGGAACCTTTCCTTCCGAACGCGAGGAGGTGATTGCCCACCACTGGCTGCCCTGCCTCAACACCATGGAAGAAGCACGGCACTTCGACCAGCTCGCCCGCCATGGGGGCACAGTCGTGGAAGCACACCTCACCGTGGATACCGGAATGGGCCGGGGAGGCTTCCTGCCCTCCGATGCGCCAGCTGCCCTGGAAGCTATCCGGGCCCTCCCCGGAATCAGGATCTCCGGCCTCGGATCCCATCTTCCCTCCGCAGACGAGGACCCTGTATTTACCCGCACCCAGTTCGACCAGTTTGATAATCTGGTGGAGTCCCTCCCCCGCAGGAGGGAACTGAAACATATCCACCTTGCCAATTCGGCTGGCCTCCTCGGCTACCAGTCCCGCACCACAACCCTGGCTCGCCCGGGGCTTCTCCTTTATGGGGTATCGCCTCTGAAAGGGCACGGAGCGGACCTGCGTAACGTGATGTCGCTCAAATCGCGTATCGCCCTGATCCGGGACCTCCCTTCCGGACACGGCATCTCCTACGGTCGGACCTTTGTCACAACACGACCCACCAAAGTAGGCACCATTGGGATTGGCTATGGAGACGGCTATCCCAGAGCCCTGGCCGACCACACTCCGGAGGTATTTGTCCGGGGTCAACGCGTCCCTCTCCTGGGGCGGGTAACCATGGACCAGGTCATGGCCGACCTCTCTGGTTGCCCCGATTGCCGCCCTGGCGACGAGGTAGAACTCTTTGGACCAAATATTCCTGTCCAAGAGGTCGCGCAAAAGGCCGGGACGATTCCATGGGAGCTCTTCACCGGCATTACCCCCCGCGTGAAACGGATCTACTCGGGGTGACCCAGGGGACGGAAATTACCCCTCCGCGGCTTAAAGGCCTCGCTGGGATTCAAACGCGGGGCGGACGGGAATTCCCTGTTCATGGAGGTAGTTCTTCGTCTCCGGGACGGTAAACTCCCCGAAGTGAAAGATGCTGGCCGCGAGGACCGCATCGGCATTGCCCTCGCGCAGGACATCCACCATGTGATCGAGTGTTCCGCAACCGCCACTGGCAATGACCGGAATACCTACGGCATCACTCACTGCCCGGGTGAGTTCTATGTCATATCCATCCTTGGTTCCGTCCGCATCCATGCTGGTGAGCAGGATTTCTCCCGCTCCACGATTGTAGACCTCTCGAGCCCACGCAATGGCATCAAGCCCTTCCACCGGATTGCGCCCGCCATGAGTGTAAACGCCCCACTTGCCGGGACCCTGTCTCTTGGCATCAATGGCGACTACAATGCACTGGCTACCGAAGGTTCCCGCCCCCTCGTCAACAACCTCCGGACGTTTGATCGCAGCGGTGTTAACTCCCACCTTATCCGCTCCCGCGAGAAGCATCCGCCGCATATCCTCGACTTCACGGATTCCTCCCCCGACCGTCAGGGGAACGAAGCAGCGCTCCGCAGTCCTGCGCACCACCTCCACCATCGTGTCGCGCCCGTCAGAGGACGCCGTGATATCGAGAAACACGATTTCATCGGCCTCCTGTTCATTGTATGCCACCGCACAATCAACCGGATCTCCCGCATCACGCAGATCGACAAAATTAACGCCCTTCACAACACGGCCGTCGGTTACGTCAAGGCAGGGAATGATTCGTTTAGCCAGCATATTGGCACGCCCACTATGACCGATTCCCCCGGGTTGCCAACCCCCGGCCCCCGCGAAAGAATTCCTGCTACCTGACTCCGAAGTAAATCATGGCCACGATTCCCACGACAAAGCAGTAATAGGCGAAGTATTCGAACCTGCCCTTCCTGATCATCCTGAGAACGAGGTAGACCGCGAACAACCCTGAAAGAAAGGCCGCTGCGAACCCAAAACCGTAGGCAACAGCCGCATCACTTTGGGCAACCGCCTGCAGATCCCTCATCTTGAGGAGAACCCCACCACCAATGGCAGGCAGGAACATGAGAAAGGAAAATTCTGCAGCCCTGGAAGCCCTTCCCCCCGAAATCAGGCCCGCCGTGATAGTACTACCACTCCGGGAAATTCCGGGCAAAATAGCGAGAGCCTGAGCCACGCCCATCCAGACCGCCTGTTTCAGGCCAAATTCCTGCTCTTCGCTCCGGAAAAACTTGGGCAGAAGCAGGATGGCCCCCGTCCCTATCAGGCACCCACCAACCAGAACCGGGTAATCATAGGCCCGCTCAAATAAATCTCCGGCACTGAAGAACGCCAGGGTCGCCGGGACTGTTGCCAGAATAAGCCAGAGAATCATCCTGCGCTCATCCTGCCGTTCTTTCTGCCACAGGCTGAAAAACAAGGCCAGAAGACGCCGCCGGAAATAAATGATTACACTGAGAAAAGTTCCAAGGTGGAGCACCAGCTCAAAGGTAATGTCCTGCTGGATCCCGGCGGCGGCCCCCCTCATCCCCAGCGCATGCTGGAGCAAGGCGATGTGTCCTGAGGAGGAGATGGGCAGGAACTCCGAGAGCCCCTGCACGATTCCCACCAGAATAGCTTTCCAGATCTCCATGCCCTTAATTGATATCTACCAGCTGAATCCCGGGTGAACCAGCTCCGGCTCTCGGTCACCCACGGGAATGATCATACTCTCCGAGTCACCTTTCCTGTCTGTCACGCCTCTGTGTCCGCCTCTTTCTGCTCCTTCCCCACACCTGTCTCGCTTCGGAACGACGACAGGATCAGCAGAAATGCCGCCACGCAGATGCAGGAATCCGCGACGTTGAACGAGGGCCAATGCCCACCAGAGGAGGGAAAGAGCTTGCCGTAGAGGCCGATCTTGAAGTCGAGGAAATCCACAACATAACCCTCTGCCAGCCGGGCCAGAAAGCCCTCTTCCCTGTAGGCCGGCAGAAAAAACCCCTGCAGGACCCGGTCAGTGAGATTTCCAAGAATTCCCGCCGCCAGCAATCCCCCCGCCAGCCGGAGCAGAAGGGTCTCAAAGGCTCCCCGCCGCCAGAAGAGAAAGAGAGCCCCCAGCGCTATCAGGGCAATTACGAAAAACACGATGGGAGCCCAGGGAGTTCCATTCCCCATCCCGAAGGCTGCTCCCTGGTTGTGGACCCGGACAATCGTGAAAAAATCCTCCACCACAACCACCCGATCGGAAGAATAGTTGAACCCCGCGGCAGGGGCCTCGAAATTCAAGACCACCAGCCATTTTGTTACCTGGTCCAGCAGATAGAGCGGTAGTACAAGAAAAAGAAGGAGGCGCGGGAGGGTCTTCATGGTGCTGCGTTCGACATGACCTCCTCACAACGGCTACACAAGCCGGTCTCTGCGCTCAAAGGCTCGTAACGCCGACATCGGGGACACATGGAATAGGTGGTCTTGGACGCCTTGGCCGTAATCTCCTCCCCCTCAATCAGTTCCAGATCGGAAATAATGAAGAACTCCGTGAAGAACTCCCGGTCACTGAGAAGATCCCACAGGGCATGCCCGGCGGGCAGGGTCAGTTCTACCGCAGCCTCGTTGTTTTTGTTGAAGGCCTTGGCCTGGACCTGTGACTCAATGGCAGTCTGGATCACCTCCCGCAGTTCGATAAGCTGGCTCACCGTCCCGGTCGCCTCCCGGCTGGCAAAACGCTCATCAGGAACAGGGAAGTCCTGTTCATGCACACTGCCCTTCCGTCCCGCATGCTCCCAGGCTTCCTCCGCGGTGAAGACCAGAATGGGAGCCAGCAACCTCGCCAGAGCCTCCACAACCTCGTTCATTGCTGTCTGACTTGCCCGGCGGCGCCGGGAGTCAACTGGGTCGCAGTATAGCCGGTCCTTGGTAAGGTCGATGTAGATCGCGCTCAGCTCCCGCGCGCAGAACTGGTTGATCACGGTGAAAACCTTGCGAAATTCGTAGGCGTCATACGCACGCCGACACTCGCTGACCACTTCATGCAGGCACTCGAGAATCCAGCGATCTGCCAGCGGCATCTCGTCCGGGGCCACCGCATCAAGTTCCGCACTGAATCCATGTAAATTACCCAGAAGAATGCGAAGGGTATTGCGAATTCTCCGGTAGGGCTCCGTTACCTGCTTGAAAAGGTCCTCCCCGAAGGGGACTTCATTCTGCCAGTCAACGCTACTTACCCAGAGTCGCAGGATATCAGCCCCATACTTGTTGTAGTAGTGAGCCGCATCAATGGGCTTGCCGGCCTTCTCGGCCTCACTCTTGGAAAGTTTGCCCTTCTTGTCCTGGTCGACCACGAACCCGTGCGTCATCACCGACCGGTAGGGAGCGCTTCCACGATAGGCTACACTCAGCATGAGTGAGCTCTGGAACCAGCCGCGGTGCTGATCCGTAGCCTCCAGATAAAGGTCCGCCGGACTCTCCAACTCCTCGTGGCGATCCATCACCGCCACATGGCTGCTCCCGGAATCGATCCATACGTCCAGGGTATCCCGGCACTTACGAGTCCCTTCAGGCAGGCCCAGACGACTGACAAGCTCCACTTCCTCAAGTTCAAACCAGATATTGGTTCCCTCGCTCTCGACAAGGTCGGCGACCTTGCGCGCCAGTTCGGCATCCAGGACAACCTCTCCCCCGGGAGTAAAGAAAACCGGGAGGGGCACTCCCCAGGTCCGCTGACGACTGATGCACCAGTCCGGACGTGATTCCACCGTCCCGAAGATCCGGTTGCGTCCCCAGTGAGGAAGCCATTCCGTCCGGTCAATCTCTGCCAAGGCTGTTTCACGCAATCCATCCAGCGAGATGAAGAACTGCTCTACCGCCCGGAAAATAATGGGAGTCTTGGAGCGCCAGCAATGCGGGTAGTCATGCCGGTAGTCTTCCCGGCCAAGCAGGACACCAAGGCCCGACAACATCGTAATGATTTCCTCGTTGCTCTCGAACACATGCTGCCCCTCAAGACCGGGAACTCCGACCTCCCCGGTAAATCTGCCATCGTTGTCCACCGGAGAAACCACCTCGAGACCATACTCCCGACCCACCACATAATCATCCGCTCCATGCCCGGGAGCAACATGGACGATTCCCGTTCCGGTCTCGGTTGTAACAAACGCCCCAAGAATGACCTTGCTCAAGCGGTCCAGGAACGGGTGCTCCACCTCGAGCCCCTCAAGCTGTCCCCCCTTGAACTCAACCATCTCCCCTTGGGGCAAGAACCCGGTCTTGGAAGAAAACTCCTCAAGCAACTCCCTGGCCACAACCAGCCGTTGCTCCTCTCCGGACTCATTCGCAAAGCGCCCCGCCACATATACGAAGTCCTTGTGCAGGGCCACTCCCACGTTCGCAGGAAGAGTCCACGGCGTGGTGGTCCAGATCACAAGACGGTGGGAACCTTCCCCCGTGGCCCCCGTGGCGGTTCGGAATGCCGCTTCGGATGCCTCGTTCAGGGAAAACCCAACCCAGATCGCGGGACTCACCTTTTCCTTATATTCGACCTCTGCCTCTGCCAGGGCTGTATGCGCCCCGTAGGACCATTGTACCGGCTTCTTACTCTGATAGACGGCCCCCTTCTCCACCAGAGAGGCGAAGACCCGGATGATCTCGGCCTCATAGCCGGGATCAAGGGTCAGGTAGGGGTTCTCCCAGTCACCAAAGACACCCAGCCTGCGGAAGCTCTCCCGCTGAATATCGATCCACTTTCGGGCAAAGGCCTCACACCGTCTCCGGATCTCAGCAGGTTCCTCATCGCGAGCCTCCTGGACTACCTTGAATTCAATGGTAAGTCCGTGACAGTCCCAGCCCGTGATGAAGGGCACCTCGAAACCTGCCATCGTCCGCGACTTCACCACCAGATCCTTTAGCACCTTGTTCAAGGCAGTTCCCATATGAACATCCCCATTGGCGAAGGGGGGACCATCATGGAGGATGAACCGGGATGCTCCCTCTGCCCGACGGCGATCCACAATCTTCTGGTAGAGACCGTCCTTTTCCCACTGTGCAAGGCGCTTGGGCTCGTTCTTCACAAGATCGCCCCGCATCGGAAAACTCGTCTGCGGGAGAGACAATGTGTCCTTGTAGCCCTTCTCCTGAGCGCTCATCGACCCTCCTGTAGCGATCCGTCCCCGTCGCCGCAAGTCCTGCGTGTTCCGTGATTACCGGGTTCTGGGCCTGGTTTTGACTTTTTCGCAGGGATAGCGCAGGGTTCGACCATGAACATGATCACCGCTCTGCTCGGAGCCACCGGCCTCCTTCTGGTCGTAGCGGTCTTGCTCGCCGTGATGAAAATGAATGGAGGCAGCGATGAAGATGAGATCAGGAGACTGCGCGCCGAGCTCGATGCTCTGAATGCCCAGCAGGGCCAGTTCAACCTTCCTTCTCCTGCAGTCTCCCCAGACCCTGGCTCCCTGGTGGCAGATCCGGTTCAGCCCCTTCCCGAGCCCTCCCCCTCTCCGATTCCCTCGGATCCTCTTCCCGGGCCCTCAGCCGAACCCACCGTTACTCCAGCTGCCTCCGAAGATGGGGTGCCCACCCGCGCAGAGCTGGAAGCAGAGCTGGCAAGAGCCGAACAGGAAAATGAGCTCCTCAAGGAGGAGGCGAAGGAGGGCTTGATCTCAAAGCCCATGATTGAGGCTGCTAAAAAGCAAAAGGCCAGGGCTTCCACGGTCAGGAAGGCCTGGCTCCAGGCCAAGGTGATTGAGTGGGTAGCCAAGCAGCCCGACGAGCAGTCGGGAGGCTTTGCCATCATTGAGCTCCACCGGGAGCTGCAGCCAGGGACCGTCCTCGCAATCCGTCGCCAGTCGGGCATCTACGGTCAGCTTCAAGTCGATCACATCATGACCGATGAGAAGAACAAGGCTTCCGCCAACCCTGTTCGCGGGACCTTCCCCGACGGGGGAGCACCGGTCATTAAGCCGGGCGATGAATTAATCCTTCCACCGTTCGGGAGCTGAACAGAAGGAGGCAATTCAGCCCGACATCTGACCCAGCCAGTCGAGAAAGACCTCTTCCTCCGGGGGCAGCTCCACGGCCTCCTTCTCGCGTGCCGCCAGACAGGCCAGTCGTTCAGGGATTTCAACCACCCCTTCGCCCAGCTCTTCCTCCATCACATCCAGGAACTTGGAAGGGTGTGCGGTCTCCAGCACGATCATCTCATCCCCGGGATGATCCGCCTGCCAGGACTTCGCGGCAAGATATGCCACCGCTCCGTGCGGGTCGATCACGTAGCCGGTATCCGCCTTGACCGCCCGGATGGCCGCCCTCGTCTCGTCATCATCAAAACGGCGTCCTGTAATCCGGCTCGCCATCAGTCCATGCTGATGCTGGTGAATCTCAAGCATGCGGACAAAATTACTGGGAGCGCCCACATCCATCGCGTTGGAAATGGTCGGGAGGCTGGAGCGGGGTTCGTAGATCCCGCTCTCCAGATAGGCTGGAACCACATCATTCACATTGGTAGCCGCAACAAACTGTCCGACCGGCAAGCCCATCAGGCGAGCCAGCAGACCAGCAGTCAGATTGCCAAAATTTCCACTGGGCACTACGAAAACGGGCTCGGCACCCTCCGGGAGCTGGCGGGCCGCGTGAAAGTAATAGAACGCCTGCGGAATCAACCGGGCGATGTTGATCGAGTTGGCAGAGGTGAGATTCAACTCCTCTGACAACTCGCGATTCAGAAAGGCCGCCTTTACGAGGCGCTGGCAATCATCAAATGTCCCGCTGACCTCAAGCGCGGTGATGTTATCTCCCAGGGTAGTAAGCTGCTTTTCCTGCAGATCGCTCACCTTCCCGGACGGGTAGAGCACCACCACCCTTGTCCCGGGTACACCATGGAAGGCGCTCGCCACTGCCCCCCCCGTGTCCCCCGACGTTGCCACCAGCACCACGAGATCCCGCTCGTCCTCGCGAGTCAGCCATCCCATGAGACGCGCCATGAACCTCGCCCCGAAATCCTTGAAGGCCAACGAAGGCCCATGAAAGAGCTCCAGCACATGCATCTTCTCCGCAATGGTCACCAGCGGCGCATCAAAATTAATGGACTCCCCAACTATCTCCCGCAGGGTATCTTCCGGGACCGCTCCAGCAAAGAGGGCAGAAACAATCCGGTAGCCCAGTTCCGCAAAGGACCAGTCTCGCCAGCCCGGCTGCAAAACCTCTTCGGGCCCGGGGAGACGTTCCGGCATGTAGAGCCCGTTGTCAGGAGGCAGCGAACGCAGCACCGCCTCCCGGAGATCGACAAACTCACTCGCCGAACTGGTGCTGTAGAATCGCTGCGCCACGAGGAAATTATTCGGTTATCAGTTTCCGGCTTCGTCCCGGATATGCCCTCCGGTCCCTTATCACCTGCCCGCCGCTAATCAACCACATGCACCCCGTGAGGATTGATCCGCGACACATAAACCTGATTTTCAATAGGAGCCTCGGAAAATACCCGCGACACCTCCGCTCCCACCCGCCGGGCGGTCTCCTCTCCTTCACAGAGGGCAAAAACACTGGGACCGGCACCCGAAATACTGAATCCCAGGGCCCCTGCGGCCATTGCATCACGCTTGGCCCTGTAAAACTCGGGAATGAGTTTCTGACGCCGGGGCTCGGCAATGACATCATGAATGGAACGGCTGATCAGCTCATAGTCCTCCTGAATCAACCCGCAGAGCAATCCCCCGAGATTACCAACCTGCTGGGTGACATTTTCCAGGGGAACCTCCCGGGGCAGGATTTCCCGCGCAACCTTGGTCAGGATCTCGATGTCCGGGTGTACCACTGCCGCCCAGAGGTTTTCCGGCCCGGGCAACTGGGCGATATCGAGTTCCTGATTTGACCTGATAAAGATAATCCCTCCCAGCAGACACGGGCCCACGTTATCGGCATGCCACGCTCCGTCCGCGCTCGACTCTCCTGCCATCGCGAAGGGGAGAAGCTGCTTCTTGGTGAGGGGCTCACCGATAAGCTTGTTCACCGCATAAGCCCCGGCAACCGCACTGGCCGCGCTGGATCCCAGACCGCTTCCAAAGGGCATCTTCTTGTGAATCTCCAGCTCAACCCCACGATCAAGCATCCCGAGATGACGGAGAAGATCCTGGGCCGCAACACCCGCAGTATTCTCGGAAACCTCGGTGGGCAGTTTCCCATCATCCCCGCTGATCTCAACAATACGAAGTCCCGGTTCCGGCGAATGCCGGGCTACAACTTCATCGCCCGGAGACTCGATCGCAAACCCCAGAACGTCGTAGCCACAGGCCACGTTTGCTACCGTAGCAGGGGCGAAGACACGCACTTCCTTGAGTTCTTCCTGCACCATGATCTGTCTGAGGGGCGCCGCTCCTAACAGCTTTCCTCCGGCGGGGCCAGTGAATTTATGGGGCCTTCCCGGAGATCCCGGAAGCCGCAATGCCCGGCCGTTAAGCTCTTCCGCTACAAAAACGGTATGAAGGGAATTCCCCGGCTGCGCTTCCGTTCATACTTCCCATCCCCAACGCTCAGGCACTCCACCCGCACCCTGGTCAATCCCTTCTCCTTGAAGCCAAGCTTCCTCGCAGCTCTCGGAGTCACATCAATGATACGCCCTGCGATGAATGGACCACGGTCGTTAAGTCGCATCTTGACCGTCCTGCCATTGGCAAGATTGGTAACCCGAACCCGGCAGGGCAGGGGCAGGGTCTTGTGGGCTCCGCTCACATCAAAACGTCCAACTTTTTCCCCAAGAGAAGTATTGCCCCTCTTGAAGCCGAAGAAACTGCTCTCATCATACCAGGAAGCGATCCCCGTCTCCTCATAACTCAGAGCCTGTTCCACGCTCATCGGGTTATACTGCACACCTCTGATGCTGTAGGAACGGGTCATGTAACCCTTGTATCCTCCTCCCCCACAGGAGGTCAGGAGGACAGAAGCTAGTGCGAAGAGAGATACCAGGAATTTCCCCATGACCTCACCTTGCCAGAACAAGGGGAACCTGACAATCCTCCAGCACCGGGTAGTCCGGACAGAGGCAATACACTGCCATCAGCACCGCTCAATCCAGCCGCCCGGCCCGGGGACCACGCAAGCCAGAATCCGGAGCATTCACTCAGGCAGGTCTACCTGAGCCTGCTGCTGAATAGCCGGAAGAATCCGGGCGACTTTCTCCTTCATTTCCTTGCCCGGCTTGAACTTGACCACCGCACGGGGAGGAATGGGGACATCTTTCCCCGGATCCTTGGGGTTGCGCCCCACCTTGGCCTTCGTCTGGCGAACTTCAAAGGT
>MDTA01036032.1_pt1 | contig 27344 bp, 32 predicted proteins | sample 811151 | NCBI WGS metagenome assembly MDTA01 (sample SAMN05326648, study PRJNA326480) | marine metagenome | isolation source: seawater | place: Indian Ocean: South | collected 2010 | reverse complement strand
ATTTTTAACGTCCCCAACAGGGTTCGAACCTGTGACCTAACGGTTAACAGCCGTTCGCTCTAACCAACTGAGCTATGAGGACGGAGATATACTGTTTATTATCTATCTATATATAGATCCAAATTCTTATATAGTTTTATATTTTCATTATAATATAAAAATAAAATTTAATTATTTAAAATTTTTTGTAAATAAATAATAGTATCTTTATTAAATTTTTTAAAATTATTATTAATAATAGTATCAGTTAATTTTTTCCAAAAAATATCATTTAATTCAAATTTATTATTTTTATTAATTTTTTTATATTTTTTATATTTCCATTTATAAATTTTTTCTAAAATGTTATCATTATAATTTAAATTAATATTATATTTATGAATTTTATTATTTTTAATTAATTTAGTAATAAATTTATTTAAATTAGGATAATTATAATAATCAATATTAATATTATCCCAAATATCAAGTATATAAATATATTGATAAGATTTACATAAAATAAAATTAGATAAATAATCTAAAAAAATATTATTATTATCAATAATAATTAAATTATCTTTAATATTATCAAAATTATTAATTTTTTTTTTTAATTTAGGTAAAATTTTAGATATTAATTTTTTATATGAACCATCACTAGATATTAAACAATCTTCACGTGTAAATATAGGTCTTGAAAATTTAATATTTAACTGTTTTTCAATATATTCAATTTCTTTATAAGCCCATTTTTTTAGTGAAGCGGTATAAATAAAAATATGAGTATTAGGATAATATTTTAAAATATTATTATAAAAATATAGAAAATAAGGTCTTATTAAATTAGAATCTTTATTATAAGATTTAATTAAATTATTATTATTTAATATTTTAACATTATATTTTTTTTGTATATTTTGTAAAAAATATAAATCTGATTGATACATACAATTACCAATAATAGTACCATCTAAATCTAAAATAAAAATTAATTCATTATCAAACATTTATTCATAAATATAATTATATAATCTATACTATTTATAGATTTATATATGTTAAAATATTTAGATATATTTATAGATATATTATTAATATTAATAATATTATTTATAACATTTTTTTACATGTTAGATATATTAAGAAAACCAAAAATAAATTTAATTTATAAATTTATAGTATTTATAGTAATATTATTTATTTTAAATTTATATTTTAATTTATTAAAAAAGAAAAATTATAATTTTGAAAATATTATATGTGGATTATACAAAAAAACGAATGAAACAAATTTAGTAGAACCATTTGATAAATATTTAAATTCATATGATAATATATAAAAATATATAAAGAATATTATATATATATATATAATGCTCTCATAGCTCAGTTCGGTAGAGCGTAAGACTTTTAATCTTATGGTCGTGGGTTCGATCCCCACTGAGAGTATTATAATTTTTTTTATTTAATATATATAAAAATATTTTTAATTATTGTGATTTAGATTTAGATTTATATATAGATTTAGATATAACAGATAAATCAGATACCATTATTTTTTTGCTTTTATTTGTATCAGGACATATTTCAGTATTTCTATAATAATTTATTATATGTCTAGGATAATCAATATAATATCTTGTATTAAAAGGTAATAATACTTCTTCTTCATTATATGGTGATAAAATATCAATTAAAATAATTTTATAAGAAATAGGAATTTTAACTCTCATTACACAACAATTTATTCCACCATAAGTAATTGCTGTTTTATAATTTAATGTAAAACTATTTAATGTTTTAGATAAATGATAACCTTTTATAGAATTTTTATTATAATAATCATCATAAACACCTCTATATAATATTAATGTATTTTTTAATAATGGACATTTATCAAATATATTGTTTATATCTCTAATATATAATAATAATATATCATTCCAATTAAAATTATGATAATTATTAATAATATAATCTTCTAATTCTAATCTATTTAATTTTAATAAAGATTTATTATCAGAATTATATAAATATTCTTTTATTTGATAATAAAATAAAATATAATCTCTATTTGAATTAAATATTTTTTTTGATACAACAATTTCTGATTTTCTATAAGGTTCGGAATCCATACCAATTTCATCAATATCTTTATCTATATTTAAATTATTATTTATAAAATAATTAATAATTAAATTAGCATCATGAGTATGACATCTTAAAGTATATATATCTTTACTATTTAAATTTTTAATAAATTTATTTTGTTCATTAATCCATTCATTATAATATAAATCATTATGTAATACATATATTCTATTTATAAATTTTTTATTATATTCATTATATAATAAATCAAAAGTAATTTTATGTTCTTTATATATAATTTTATCATCTTCATCGTGTGAATCAGATAATAAATGTTTATCTATTTTAATAGATTTATATTCTTTAATAGTTTTACTAGAAGAAAATTTTTTTGATAATTCAACATATTTATTATAATATTCGCATAATTTTTCATGTTCTTTATCTAAATATATATCATTATCTATTTTAATTTTAGTTCTTGTATTATATAACTTTTTTAATAATGATTTTTGAATATTTTTAGATAATCTATACATATTACTAATAATTAAAAATATAATAAATATAATAAATATAATAAATATAAATATATGTCTTTATATAAAGAAATTATATAAAATAAAAATAAATAAAAAAAAGTACATTTCTTAATAAATTTTAAAATTTTAAAATTTATTTTTAAAATTAAAATAAAATTAAGAAATGTACTTTTTTTATAAAGATATAAAATTATCAATAATCTTTTTTTTTTGAAAAATTATATTTATCATTCTCTTCTATTTTTGTCATCGCATTATTAATATTAATAACTTGTTGTTTTAAATGCAGTGGCATATTTTTAAAAAGTTCCTTTGCCTTTTCAGGAGTCATTTTGTTAATACTTATTAATAAGTATTAAATCAATTTTTTAATAAAAAGTAATATTTTAGTAAAAAAATATAATTAAAAATCAATTAAATTATTCTCACTAATATTAACATTATTAATAATTAATTCATTATTATCTTTTTTAATATAAGATATAGTTTGTAATAATGTATCAGCTAAATCGTCTTTTTTTTTATGTTTAGAAAAGAAATCATTTAATAAATTATTATCTTTAATATAATATTTAGTAATTTCAATACTATCATTTTTATTTTTTCTATATTTATCAGCTTTTTGTTGTTTTTTAGTTTTAGTATTATCAATAATAAATTCAGAAGGTTTATAATCATGAAATTGTAATTTTAAAGAAGCATTAATTAGTATAACATTAGAAACAAATTTATCCCAATGTTTTAATAAACTAAAATATGAATAAATTAATAATTGTATTGATTTCATAATACCATTTAAATTAGAAGGTTGATTTTCAATTAAAACAAAATCAATTGTATCATATTTTAATTCTTGAATAGAACCAATAATATTATCTAATTCATAAAATAAAATTTCAGAAATTAATGTTAAACCAGAAACACTTTTTTTTTTATCAGCTAAAGTAATAACTCTCCAATCAATAATTTCAATTATATTATTGTTACAAGAAAGAATACATAAAGCAAGATTTTTAATACCAATATCAAAACTAATATAGATCATAAAGAATAATAGTATATAATATTTATATACTATTATGTAAATAATTTTTAATAATATTACTATTATAATTTTTAGAAAGATAATTTTCTTGATAAGTATTAATAATTTCTAATACATTAGTATCTACATAATTAAAATTACTATTATCTCTTTTATATTCTCTATAATAATATTTAGGAACTAAATTATTAATACCAATCATTTTAATAAGTGTATCAAATTCCCAATCAAAATGTATAATATAATATTTAATATTATTATATTCATATATTTGTTTAAATTTATTAATATAAATGTTGTTATCATCATATGAATCTAATGGTTTAATTGATAAAACATTATAATAAATAAAATTAGCAATTTTTAATAAAGATAATAAATTAGGATTTTTTAAAATATTTGAAATATAAATAATTTTATTATTAAAAATTTGTACAATTTTAATATTACCTTTTAAATGTGTATTAAAAATTATATCAGTCTTTTTATTAATATAAGGTTTATATGTAATATATTTATAAGAAACAATAAAATTTTCAAATTTTTTTCTATCATTTAAATAAATTGATGACGAACAATCAAAAAAATCAATAATATAATTATTTTCATATATAAATATAATTAAGTCTTTATAATATCTAATAGATAATTCTTTATTAACAACATCTAATTCTAAATCATTAGTGCGTATATTTAAAATATAATTAATAATATCATAATTTAAATTATTCATTTTATATTAAATACTGAAAATAATTTTATATTAATATATATTAGATAATGAGTATTAAAAATAAACAAAAAATAAAGAAAATTATTAAGAAAAAAGTAAATAAAAAAAAAATAATAAATAAAAAACCATCAACAAAAGGTGGAAGTAGTACAGAAAAAATGAAAAATAAATTAAAAGATTTAGTTGATGAACAAAAATTAATAGAAAAAAAATTAATAGAACAAAAAAATAAAAAGTCATCAGATAAAAGTAGTATAAAAAAATTAAAAGATAGACTTGATGAATTAATAAATGAATTAAAATTACTTCGTAAAGAAGTTCATAATCCAGAAAATTATCAAACAGTAGGTGTAGTAAAACAAATAGAAGATGATGGTAAACCACATAGACATAGAAGAAGTTATTCAGTAGAAAGAACTCCATCAAATAGAAGACCATCACCTAGTGGTGGAAGTAGTGCAGAAAAATTAAATAATAAATTAAATAATAAATTTAGTAAAATAACAAAAGAACTTAAATCATTAGAAAAAGAAATAGCAGAAAAACAAAAAAATATAAAAAACACAGAAGATCCTAGTATAAAAGAATTAATGGATAGAGCTAAACAAGTAAATAAAGAATTAAATATAGTTCGTAAAGAAATTTATAATCCAGAAAATAGTGAAACTATAGGAAAAGGTGTACTAAAAAAAATAGAAGATGATGGTAAACCACATAGACATAGAAGAAGTTATTCAGTAGAAAGAACACCATCAAATAGAAGACCATCACCATCAAAAAAAGGTGGAAATATAGACAATTTACATAAAATAGATAGTACATATGAACCAACAGAAGAATGTACAAAATTATTAAAACAATATGAAATTGATCCAATAGAAAGAACAGCACAAGGTATATATAATTTAACAATTGGTGGAAGAAAAAAATATAAAAAGAAAAAAGGAGGTAATTATATAGAGCAATATTTAAAAAAATTAGATTAATTTGCTTGAGATTTATATAATTTTTTTAGAAAATTATTGCCATTATTAAAGTCATAGTTTTCTTTCATAGAATTTTGAATTCTTAATCTATGTATTCTTAAATCTTGTTCAGATTCTTTTATAAAAGGTTTATATAAAATATTATCATCAATAATAATATAAGATTTATCAGTTAATTTAAAAGATTCTAATGGTTCTAAATCAATATCATCAATAATAATAATATCATTCATTTTATACTTATTTGAAATTAATTTTACTAAATAATCAGAATTTAATTGATTTTTATCATCATATTTAAAAGTAGATTTATTATATTTAAATTTTTTCCAAAATTTAATAGATTTAAATTCAGAAGATGGAGTAGAAAGAGTTAAAGTTTTATCAACTAATTTTGATATTTTATCTAATTTAGTATCAATATTAGAATTATATTTTTTATAATTTTTTGGAATATCAATAGGTTTAGTAGGAGAACCACCTTGTATTTTTTCGTAATTTTTTAAAGAAATAAATTTTTTTTTATATTTAATATAATAATTTTTATTATTTCCATTTTTAATATATATTTTTTTAGTTTTATTATTAATAATAATTTTTTTATAAAATTTATACATAAAAAATATATAATTCTATAATATTACAATATAAAAAATGATATATATATATATATAATTAATATTTAATGAATAATCATAATAATATAATAGCAGAACAATATGATATAATATCAGAATCATTTGATAATACGAGAGTAAGAATATGGAAAACAGTAACAAATTATTTAAATAATATAAATGAAAAAGAAAAATTATTAGATGTAGGATGTGGGAATGGAAAGAATATGTTATATGCAGAAAAATTAGGATATAAATGCAAAGGAATAGATATATCAAAAAAATTAATAAATATATGTAAAGAAAAGAAATTAAATGTCGAATATTCAGATATATTAAATTATAAATCAGATGATAAATATAATAAAATAATAGCAATAGCAGTATTACATCATTTAGAAAATATAGATAAACAAAAAGAGGCTATATTAATAATGATAAATAATTTAGAAAAAAATGGTACATTATTAGTATCATTTTGGTCGAAAGAGAAAGAATATAATATAGAAGAAATAAAAAAAAATAAAAAAGATTATAGAGATTTTAAAGTGGGAGCAAATTATGTATCATGGAAATTAAATAATGAAACAACAATAAAAAGATTTTATTATATACATGATAATGAATCAATAAATAATTTAGTAAAATCAATAGGATATAAATATGAAATTACATGGGAATTACAAAATTGGTTTATAAAATTTTATAAATAACATAAATATATACCAGATAAGAGCATAAAAAAATTAGAGAATTTAATAAATTTATTAGAAATTATAACATTTTTAATAATAGCATAAATAGTAATAAATAATGTAGGAGTTTGTAATAAAATAAATAAAAAATTAAATCCAAAAGGAATTAAAGTACCAAATAATAAAAAAATTAAAGCAATAATATAAGATTTTTTTATACCTAATAATACTGGAATAGTATAAATATTAGATAATTTATCACCACTAATATCAGTAGCATCTAATATTATTTCCTGCCAAAGTATAAAATTAAATAAATAAAATATATGAGGTAAAATTTTAATTAAATTATAATCAATAATTAAAGCACCTACAATAAGAGATTGAGAAATAATAAAAGAAACAATAAAATTTTTAACAAAAGGTATAGGTTTTAAAATAGGAGTATATAAATATGTTAAAATAATATTAGTAGATAATATATTTCTAATTAAATTATTATTAATAAAAGAAATTAAATAGAAAGTTAAAATATTTAATAAATATGAAAAATGTAATACTTGTTCTGAAGTTAAATAACCTAAATTTAATATTTTATTTTTTTTTTCAGAATCTACACCATTTTTATAATCATAATAATCATTAATAACCATACTATTAGAACCAATTAAAACACTAATAAAACCAAGTAAAATAACAGTAGGATTATAAAAAATATTAATATTATTAGAAATTAAATAACTACCAGTAACAGGTAAACCAAATTCATATAAAATAGCATTAGGTCTAGTTAATTTAATATATGATTTAAATTTATTAATAGATATATTATTATTATTTTTTAATTTAATATTAGAATTCATTTGAAACATAAAACAATTAGAATTATAAAAAAATATAAAAAATAATAAAAATTTGAATTTCATAAAATAAAAATGATTATTATATATTATATAATATATATAATATAAATGTTAAATAAATTTAATCATGAAGAATATATAGATATATTAGTAAATAATATATTTAAAAATAAATATAAAAAATATTTATCATTATTAAATAATAATAAAAATAATAAAAAAATAAGTTGGAATGATAATACAATATATATATATTATTAATATAAAATAATATAAAAAAAATTATTATATAAAAAAAATAAATACTATAAGTATAATATTATGAAAAATATAAAATTACCAAATATATTTATATTTGATATTGATAATTGTATAATAGGAAATATAAAATATCAAATAATAGAATATGAATTTTTAGAATTAATAAAAACAAATTGTGAAAGTAAAGATATAAATAAAAAATGTTTAAAAAAAATAAATTTTGTAAAAAATTTAAAACAAGGATTATTAAGACCATATTTCAAAGAATTTATAAAATTTATAAAAAAAAAATATAAAAATATAGAAATATATGTATATACAAATTCAACATATACATGGACACATAATGGATTAGTATCAAATATAGAAAAAGCATCAAATATAAAATTTAATAAACCATATTTTACAAGAGAGAATTCAAATATAGATATGTCAAAATCATTATTAAATGTTTATAAAATAATTATAAATAAATTAAAATATAAATATCCAAAATTAAAAGAAAAAAAAAATATATTAGAAGTTTTTAAAAATAGATTAATATTTATAGACAATATAAGAGATAATTTAGCAGATTATCCTAGTAAACAATTAACATGTCCAGAATATAATTATACAAAACCATATAATATAATAAGTAAGCTAAAAAGAAAATATAATATTAAAAATAAAATATTAAAAGATTTAAAAATAGAAAATTTTATAAGAAATACAATAGAGATACCATATATAGATAAAGTTAATAAAAAATATAAAAAAAATAAAAAAATAGAATGGAATTATATAAAAATGGTAGATACAAATGTAAAGAAAGATACATTTTTTTTAAAATTAATAAAAATAATGAAAAAAAAAGATAATAAATTAAATATAGAAAATATAAAAGATTTTAATACAAAATTTTTAGTTATTAATTAATTATAATATCTATAATAATAATTAATATAAGATTTTTTAAAATTTGATTTATTATAATAAGTAGTATAATTATATAAATCAGTTCTATATATTTTTTTTTTTATTGCTTTTATTATATCTAAATTTAATAAATTTAAATTTATTAATAAACATTGAATCAATAGATAAAATATTAATTATTAAAATTAAAAATAATATATATTTTAACATAATAGAAAAAAAATAAATAATTATCATTTTTTTACAAAAAAATTAGTTATATAATTTTAAAATAAAAAATGTATATATATACATATTAAAAACATATAATATTTTAATTATAATAAAAACACTAATATAATTTTATATATAATTTAATTATTTATAACGAGATTAAATAATTTAATTAAAGTTTTTATTTATATAAATTTTTAAGCCATTTAATTTCTGTATTATAATTATTAGAAGGAGTTTCTAAAATAATTAATGTTTTTTTATTTAAAAATTTTAAAAATGGTTTAAAATCATTATAATCTATATTACCTTTAAAAAGTGTTTCATGTCTATCTAATGAAGCACCTTTTATTACTTTACTATTATTTAAATGAATAGCTAAAATATCATCTTTATAAGATTTAAAATAATTTATATATTCATTTAATTCAAAACCAGAAGACCAAATATGAGCAGTATCAATACAAATACCTAAATATTTTTTATCATCATTATTAAATTTATTATAAAATTCAATAAATTCATCTGGAGTTTTCAGTAGTTCTGTACCAACACCTGCAGGATTTTCAATTATTAATTTAGTATTATATTTATTTATTTTTAAATAATTAATAATATATTTAATACTATCATACATATTTTTTAAACCATCTTCTTTAGAAAAAGTAGTATGTTTACCAACGTGTATAACAACACCAATACTATTTAGTATTTCAGAAGCATCTAATTCACTAATTAGTAATTTAATCCACCATCTATTATTAATATCTGTATATCTTTTATTAATATTTGTATTTGCTAAATTAATAACATAAGAGCCGTGTACAATTAATTTAATATTATTATTATTGCAATAATTAATAATATCATCTTTTTCATTTTTAATATTTGTTAAATTAGGAGGTGTACTATTCATAGGCGATGAAGCAAAAATTTGCAAAACATTACCATTATTAGAATTAATATTTTGAATAGTTTTCAAAATTGAATTATCTTTATTAATATGAGCACCTATATATATCATAATTAATAACTTTTATATATATTATATATAATATATATATTATATATATAAATATCATTTTTTATTAACAATTACACAAGAACTATTATCATAATTATTAGGCATAAAAGAATGTATATTATTATTTAAATCAATAAATGCTTCTCTTTGTAATTTTTTTGAATATTTAAAAACAGTTCGTGTTATTTTATTTGGTTCTAATAATGATAATAATATTGTTTGTAATGGAGCATCACCATATCTATAGTAATAAAAATTAGGATTATTAGATATAATAGATACATAATTTTTAACATCATTTCTTTTCCAAAAATTAACATCTGTAACAAAAAAATTATTATAATACATTATAGGCATATTAATATTAATATTATCATCATTATAATCAGTATTATTTATAATTTTATATAATTCTTTAAATTTATTATAAATATTATGGTCTTTATTAATATTGGCATTAACAAATAATTTATCTAATTCTTGATTTTTATCAGGAAATAAATTAGTAAATAATTCTTTCATATTATAATTACATAATCCACAATCAACATGAACAATATTTGACATATATACATGGTCATTATCTTTTAATAATTTAAAAACATCTGTATTTATTGGTTCTTCTATTATACTATCATCATCTAATCGCATAATATAATCATAATTATCACAATATTTAATAAAATTTTTAAACCAAAAATTACACATTAATCTATATTTTTTATTTCTCCAATAAGGAACAATTTGAGTATTTATACTTTTTTCTAATATTTCTTTATTAATATGTGAAGGTAATTCAAAATCTTCTTTATTTAATTCTTTAAAAGAAATTAATGATTTACATTCATCACCTCTAATACCAGATATAATTTCTTTAATATCTCTTTCTTTATAATCACCTTCATGTAAAATAGTAATAGGATATTTATATTTATTATTAAAATTTCTAAATAAAAAATATAATGTTGTTTTTAAATATACTTTTCTTTCAATAGTATTTTGAGTTAATATCATAATAGATGCTTTTATTTGTGATGACATTGTTTATATAAAATATTTATAATATATTTCTTATATTAATTTATTTAATTTTTAATAAATTATTATACTCTCTTTTTACTCTTTCTAACTCTTTATCCTTATTACTTAATTCATTATATAATGTTTTTAATTTTGATGCATTTTCAATATTAGACTTTTCAATTTCTTCTTGCAGTTTTTTATTTTTATTATTTAATTCTTTTATTCTATATATATTATTAGAATTATATTTAATATATAAATCTAAATCAATATTATTTAATATTTTTTTATAAAAAGTAAATGAATATAATTCCATATTTAAACTTCCATTTTTATTTATAATTAAAGGATTTGAACCCAATTTTAATTCATCTATTAAATTAGTATTTTTAAATAAATATTCTTCATCAATATCATCTATAATTAGTTTGATATATTTACCATCAAATATAATTGCAATAAATAAATCTCTATTTAATATATTATTAATAGTATATACATGATTAAACTTATTTTTTTGACCTGCAAAATCTAATATAAATTCTAAATTTGTTTTACAATCTTCAGTATCTTTATTATTAATTATCTTATTTATATTTAATGATATAAAATTACCTACATTTTTATTTGATATTGTATCAATTGATTGTAATCCTATTTGTAATAATCTATTTTTTTCTTTTAATTCATTTATTTTCATAATAAATAATGATGTAAATGGTTTTAATTTATAATCATTATCATCTGTAAATTTTGTTGAGTCTGGACCTCTTAATTCTACATTATTTAAATTTGCCGATGAAATCTTATTATCATATTTAATTAATTTTATTGTATTATTTATATTAAACCATAAATTATTATTTTCATCTTCATTAGAATCATTGTTATAATTATATTCATCATACCATTTTAATTTAGAATTATATATTTTTGGAAAAAAATTATTATATGTATTAATACTCATAATAATATCTTCTTTAAATGGTATTTCATCGAAATTATCAATATTTTGTTTTATATTTGATGATCTAAATTTTGAATAACATAAGTTTTTTTTATTATTTAAATCTTTTTCATTACTTTTTAATTTATTATTTATATTTTTTTTATCTACAATTTCATTTTTATTATTATTAATAATTATATTATCATTTTCATTATTGTTATTATTATCATTTTCATTATTTTTATCATTTTCATTATTGTTATTATTATCAATATTATCATGAGTATTATCATCAGTATTATCATCAGGTGAATTAGTTATATTATCATAAACAAAATTTTCAACATTATTATAATTAATAAAGAAATTATTTAAAATAATAACACTTAAAATTATAAATAATCCAATTAAAAAAGCTAATATCCATATAAATCTGATATTCATATTAACACCTCTCTATATTATTAATAATAATTAAAAATATATAAAGAATTAACAATAAAAAAATTTATTATGAGTAGCGAAACTGTAGTTGAAGATAAAAATAGTATCTGTTCTGATGATGAAGAAAATAAATCTAATGATAAATCAATTGAAAAATTATTATCAGGATTTAGTTCATTAAAAAAATCAAAAAAAAAAGATGAGTGTTGTAAAAAAAAATCAAAAAAAAAAGTAGAAATAGTGGAAGAAAATACTTCTTCAGAAGATGATTCAGATGAAAATGAAGCAAATATAGAAATAGATATAACAGATAATGATTCATCAGATTCAGATGAAGATTCAGATGAAGATTCAGATGAAGATTCAGATGAAGACTCCGATGAAGAATTAGGAGATGATGATATTTTTGATTATGAATCAGAAAATTCAAATACTGCAGAATTAAGAGAATTATTTGTAGAAACATTTCATAATAGTGAAGGAATATCAATATCAGAAAGTATGGGAAAAATTGCGGAAGAATTACATAAATTAAATCATAATTTAAAAAAATTTTATAATAAAAAATAATAATTAAAATATACTTATATTTTAATAAATAAATAAATAAATGGATAAAAACATTTGTTCTATATGTTCAAATAAACAAATAAGTGAAAATTTACATTGTTTTGAATGTAATAATTCAATATGTATAGAATGTTGTAATAATTTAACATCAAGATCAACATTAATATATGAAAAAAGAAAAGAAATATTTATTAAATATGATTGTCCATATTGTAGAACATGTAATAATAGACATGTAAAATTATTTAATAGAAAAGAATTGATAGAATTTTTAATATATATAACAATATGTTATTTAAATTTATATAAATTATACAAAGAAAGTAATAAAGAATTATTAAAATTAAGAGTAGAAAATATAGAATTAAAAAAAAATATATTAGATAGCAAAATAGAAATAGAATTAGTAAAAAAAATAAAATTAGAAAATAATGAATTAATGAAATCAATGAAAAAAGTAATTGAAATAAATAAAACTAATTCTAAATTATTTGATGATTTATTAGAGAAATATAAAAATTTATTAAATAAAAATAGTTACAATAAAATATAATAGAAATAAAATATATATATATATATGTGTTGGTATACTACAATTTGTTTTTTTGGAACAAAAATAAATAAAAATAAATTTACTAAATATGTATCAAATGTAGAATGGTTAAAATTTGTAAATAATAATATAAATAATCGTTTTAAAAATTTTACAGTATCTAAAGATATTGGATATTGGGAAGGTGAAAAAGAATTAACATATAAATTAACATTAATACATAAAAATGATGAAAATGTAATGAATAATTTAATAAAAATAGCAAAAGAATATAGTATATTATATAAACAAGATGAAGTTTTAATAAATACAACAAAAAGTATATTATTAGGAATAAATAATAATAAAATTAAATAAAATTATTCCATAATTTTTTATCTAATTTAATATTTGTATTATTTTGATCTTTTAAATATAATCCATATTTACCAATATGTAATGTATTACCATTATCTAATTTAATTGGTAAAGATTTTAAAAATATAATTTCATTAGATTCTAATTCTTCTACTGTTTTTTTTTTCCATTGTAAATAAGATTCTATATTAACATATCTATTATCTTTTTCATGATAATAACAATAACCATATTTAGTATTTATAATACCATCTTTTTTTATAGTATTTGTATTATTATTATTAATAATACCATAATTATTAATAATAGGTTTAATTTTATTATAAAATTCATTTAAAATAGTCTCTTTTTTTATTTTACCATTCGATATCTCATCTAATCCATATTCCATATCTGCTGTAAAATTAATATTAATAATAAATGGTATAATTTCATTTAAATAATTTATAATATTTATACCTAAATCAGTTGGAACTAATAAATCATTATTTTTACCACCAGTTTTTATAGTTTTATTACTAATTTCAATGTCTTTTAAATGTTTTTTATTATAATTTTTTATATCTATTTTAATTTGTGGATTTGTACCTTTAATAACATATTTTTTAGTATAAAGTTTATCAATAATTGTTGCATATGTTGATGGTCTTCCAATTCCATCTTTTTCTAATTTTTTTATTAATGCAACCTCATTATATAATGATTTAGGCTGATTAATATCACAATTAAATGAGAAAGATACAGGTTTAATATTTTTATTATTTTTTAATAAATTATAAAATGTTTTATAATCTTCAATTTCTTTATTATATATAATTAAATATCCCTTTTCTGTTAAAAATGATTTTTCTGTTTTAAATATATATTCTATAAATTTTTCTGATTTTATTTCAATATTAATTTTAGTATAAATTGCTTCTTTCATTTGTGATGATATTGTTCTTTTCCATATTAAATTATATAATTTAATATGATTGTCATTAATATCATCAGATTGTTTAATATTAATTAATTTAGGATTAGTAATTCTGATTGCTTCATGTGCTAACTGAGAATTAATTATTTTATTTTTAAAATTTCTAAAAACAAATAAATCATTTCCATAATTTTCAATAATATATTTTTTTAATTTATATTTAAAATCATCAGATATATTTACTGAATCTGTTCTCATATATGTAATATATCCATTTTCATATAATTTTTGTGCAATTTCCATTGTTTTTTTAGATGAGAATTTTAGTAAATTATAAGAATCTTGTTGTAAAGAAGTAGTACAATAAGGTGGTAATGGAAAATCATTATAATTAGAAATATTAAAATTAAGTTTAAAAATATTAGATTTATCATCCAGTAAATTTAATATATTAATAATATTATTTTCATTATCTATTTTAATAGATATACAATCTATTTTAATATCATTATCTAATTTAAATTTACCACTTAATATCCAAAATTTTTCAATATTATGATTATTAATTTCATTTAATTGATTAATACAAAATAATAAAGCAACCGATTGTACTCTTCCAACACTTAAAAATTTATTATTAAATTTATTCCATAATATAGGAGATAATTTATAACCTACAATTCTATCTAAAAATCTACGTGTTTCTTGTGCTTCAACTAAATTCATATCAATATCTAGAGGATTATCAATAGCATTTAAAATAGCATTTTTAGTAATTTCATTAAATTTAATTCTATAACAATTTTTTTTTTTTATTAAATCTTTAATATGATTTTTTATATGAAAAGCTATTGCCTCACCTTCTGTATCAGGATCAGAAGCAATATAAATATTATCAACATCATTAATATATTTTCTAATATTATTTAATATAGATTTTTTAGTGACAATATAATTACCTTTCCATGTATTAGTATCTATACCAATATTATCTTTACATAAATCACAAAAATGTCCCTGTGAAAATGTTACAATATATTTATTATTAGAATCATTTAAATATTTATAAATAGTTTTAGTTTTAGTATAACTTTCAACTATTATTAAATTATTAGACATAAATAATATGAATATATTAATTTATCATTTTTTATTGTATTATATATATAAAGCATCTTTATAAACTTTAATAGGACAATAAATAAAACCTACAGATGAAGAATCATCACCCCATCCATTTGTAAAAGTAATAATATTATATTTAGAAAAATTAATTTTATTATTATATCTTAATTTAACATACTTATTAATATTTTTCCACATATTATTTAATAATTCTAATAAAAAATGATATTAAAATTAATATAAATATATATATATATAAATGTTAGATATAAAAGTATTGTATAATAAAATAATTTATGAAAAAAAAACAAGAAATGAAATTTTAAATTATTTAAATGAATGTAATTGTTGTGATAGACATAAAAAAAACAGACCATATGAGAGTAATTTAGATGAAGAAATAGAAATTAAAGTAATAGAAAGTATATATGAACATATAAAAAAAAAAAGAAAAGTAGATATTAAAATAAATTGTAATGAATGTATATGTCAATGTAGACATATATCAAGACAATTAATATCAGATAAAACATTGTTATTATACTCCGAAGATTTAAATAATTAAATTAAGCTTTATTAGCTGATAATTTATATTTTGCTAAATTATACATATTTTGTTCTGCAGTAGCAACTGGTAAAACATTATATTTAGAATTATAAAAATCTGGGTCATGTTCTAAATTTCTATTAATAAGTGTTTTTAATGGTTTATTATTTGGTAATTCAACTTTAATAATAATTGGTTTATTATTTTCTTTTATAACAAAAAATATAGAAGGATTAATAAGTGTATATCCATCTACACAATAATAACTGTTTGGATATTTAAAATTAATATTATAATAATTATTTTTTATATCATGATAATTATTTGTATTATAAAAAGCTATTTCTTCATTAGGAAAAGGTAATTTAGAACCACTATAATTAATTAAATTATCAGGCGAACTAGATGCAATAATATAAGATTCTAAATTTGTATTAATAGATCCTTTAATATTTATAATATTATTATTTAAAGTAGTAATTTCTCCAGAAACATATTGATTATTATATTTCATAATTAATATATCTTATCTATATAAATTATTTATAAAAAAAATAAATAAATTATTTATTCTAATAAAGGTGATGAAGTTAAAGAAGTATTAGTAGTATAACCATTACCTAAACCATTTTCATCAAATAATTTTTTAGTACATGATACAGCATCACATGATACAATATATTTTTGTGGTAATTCTGTATTAGATTCAACAGAACCTTTACATTTTTTATAAGGCATTAAATTTTCAAAAGATTTTTTTGTTTGATTTTCCATAATAGTAGATGCATTAGATTGTAAATACATTCTTGTTTCATAACTACTTCTGGGTAAATTTTGTTTTACTACTTCTTCTACTAATTCAAAATTTACAGTGGATTTTGGTCTATAATCAGTAATAACACGACCATCTGACATTCTAACGGGGCACATATAATTATTTGACATTGACATTATAATAAATAAATATATATATATCTCTATAAAATAAATGAGAATTTTATTTAAGAATAAAATTATAATGAAAGTATTCTTTCTATTAAAATTTGTTTAGTACCATCTGATGAAATATTATTATTATTACATATTTCACGAAGTTTATCAAGATTTAATTTATTTAATTTAGATTTTGTATAATTTTCATTTGTAGAATTATTTTCTGAAGGATTAGAAATTAATTCTATTTCATTATTATCCGATATATCATTATCTACAGTTGGTTTAATAATTTTATCTACAATATTATCTATAGTTTCATCAACTTTTATATCTTCAATTATATTTTCATTATTTTCAATTATATTTTCTGAATCTTTAATTATATTGTTTGTATTTTCTAATACATTATTATTTAAATCTATATTTTTATTATCAATAATTATATCTTCTTCATCTAGATCTACTATTTCATTATTATCATTTAATTCTTCAATTTTATTTTCTGAAGAAAATTGTATATTACTTTTAACATGTTCAATATTATTTTCAAATAAAAAAACTTTATTACTATTTATTTGTTCTATATTATCAAAATTTTCAATATTATCATTAATTATATTATTTAAAGTATTTTCCATATCAATATCTACAGGAAAAATATCAGTCATTTCATTATCATCAAATTTATCAATATTTTTTTTATCTTTAAGTTCTTTATTTTCTTTTTTGAGTAAAGAATTTTTCTTTTCTAATGAATTATTATAATTATTTAAATTCGATAATTTTCTCCAAAAATATAATATAATTAATATACTAATTAATCCTATTAAACCAAATAAATAATAATAAATATCATTTAATTTAAAATTAAAATTGAACATAATATATATATTTAACTTAAAATATCATTAGTTATTAATTCTTTCATATTTTTCGCACTTGTAATAACAGATTTTGGAAAATTCTTATTTTTCAATAATTCAATTGCAATACATTGACAAGAACTTCCTTTTTTTATTTTATAAGGAAAATAAAACGATTCATCTTTATTTTCAATTGCATGAACACATAAGTTTATAAAATGACTTGGATATTTTTTTTCTAAATATGTTAATTTAAAAAAATGTGTAGTAATAATAATTGATATATTATTATTTAAACCTATATTTTCTGCTACAGCATATGCTGTTGACATACCTTCCGTTGGTGGTGTAGAATGCATTGGTTCATCCATTAAAAACAAACCTTTTTTATTATTTTTTAATAATTCATTTGATTTATTAATCATTTTAAGACAAAGTTCCGCTTCTGCTTCAAAATAAGATTTACTTCCAATTTCATCTGATATTCTCATAAATGAATAAATACAATCATATATTTGCATACTAGATTTTGAACCATATATAATACCGAATGTTTGAGATAATATTACATTAGATAAAATAGATTTAACATATGTTGTTTTTCCTGCTGCATTTGGACCTGTAATTATTATATTTTTAGATAAATTAATAGGATTTGATACTTGATTATTATTAAGTAATGGATTTTTCATATTCCATATTTTAGTTGAATTATTTAAATCATATTCAACTAAATTAAAATTATTAATATATAATTTACTTAATGAATTAATAATATCATATGTATATATTGTTATTAACAAATTACTAATATTATTTTTTATATTTTCATTTTTCCATAATTTATATATATCAGTCATTGTATTTTTTAATTTAATGTCAGATGATTTATAATAATTTTTTATAAATGGTGATAATAATGTTTCTTGATCTTTTTCTAAATTAAAGTCTTCTATTATATTATTTGATTCATTTATAAAATTAATTAGTCCTTGCATTTTTTTATGTAAATTTTGTTTAGTTTTATATAAAATGCTAGCAAATTCAAATGTTTGATATATATTATAAAAATATAGAAAACTATAAATGAAAAAAATTATTATTTTGAAACTATCTATTTTAATATTTCCGGATGATTTAAAAAATAATATTATAAAATTTTTTATTAATGATAAATATTTAGTAAAATTTAAATTTATTTTTATATATTTATTTATATAATAATATGGTGCTATAAAACTTGTTATTGGATATATTAATGATGTTAATGGTATAAAACCTATTTTATAAAAATGATAAGAATCTAATAATGGTTCTATTAAATTTATATATGAATATATAAAATTAGAAGGAAATAAAATATTAATCGCATTATCATCTAATATATCTTCATTTAATTTATAAGTCCATAATATATCATCTTCAAAATCTTTTAAAATTTTAAAAGATACACTATCATAATTTTTTATATAACTTTTTTGTCTTTTTTTTAATAATTCAATATCATTAATTGGATTATTTAATATTTTAATTAATAATTTTTTACTACCTATTAATTCCGGTAAATCATATCCCCACTTTTCTATATTTGTATCTATATATACTTCTTTTGATACTTCAATATTATTTATATTATTATAATATTTATCGCTATGTGTTTCTAATAATTTATCTAAAATATATTCTTTTTTTGAATTATCAAAATTTAAAAGTTCATTTAAATTTTTTATTTCTAATTCACTCATTTAATAAATATATATCTAATAATTTATTCCTTATTTTCGCATTTATAAATATATAAAAATTGATTATATTTATTTAATTAATATTTATTATGTCTAATTCAGAATTTATTTCATTATTATATAATAATAATATTTATATTATTATGAAAGAACCTTATGAAACAAATAAGGAAACTTATAATCGTGGATGGTTTATAGTAAAAAATTATAATAATTATAGTTATAATAAATTATATTCATTATCTATTATTAATAATAATATTGATAATAATATGTATTATGAAAATTTATAATGAAAATTTATAATGAAAAGCTAAAAATACCGCTGTTATTGTTGTTAAAAAATTTATTAATACAAATAATATTACAAATGGAATTATATAATATAATAAATGTATTAGTAATGGTTTTATTATTTCTTTTTTTATATCTTGTTTAAAAATTTCATCTTTTAAAAATGACATTATAAATGATGCTATATTATCATCATTTTCAATATTACAATTTTCTTCTTGCGTCATAATTATTTTAAGCTATTTGTTACTTATAAACAGAATATAATAATTAATTTAAAATGAACATATCATTAAAAAAACCATACTTTAAAAAAAAAGCTTATATTTCGGAATCTACTAAAGAAATTAATATTAATTTATATGATTGTAAAATAAATAATTTTACTAAAATATCTAACAATAGTAATGCTATTAAATTAAAAGTTTATATTAATAATAATGAAATTTTAGATATTAAAAATATTGATGACCAATTATTTGATTTTTTAGCTATTAATAATTATTCTTGGTTTGATAATAATTTAAATTATGAAGAATTAAAAAAATTATTTCAATACTCTTTTTGTTCTCAAACAAATACTATTGATGCTATTTTGTCTAATAACACCAATATATTTTTTAATAATAATAATATCGATTTAAATAATAATTTATTAAGTTTATTAAAAAATAATAAATATCTATTTAGTATAAAATTAAAACATATTGGTTTTTATATTTTTAAAGAAAAATTACAAAATAAATGGTTAATTAAAGAAATTTATATTTCGGATTATAATAATTTTGATCATGATCTCTTTAATAAAATTGAAATTGAAGAAGAATGGTCTAATACATTAAATGAAACTATTACTAATTTAAATAATATTATATTAGATTATCATACTAAAATTAATAAAATTAATAATTTTATTGATATTAATAAAAATTTATTAACTGAAATTAAAAATATTAATAATAATGATAAACTTTGGGATAATAAAATAAATATCTTAAAAAATAATATTAAGAATATTTTATCTATTAATGATAATAGATAGAAAGAAAATATTGAGGGATGGCTTCCAATAATAATACAGTTGTTATTTCTTTTTCATTAGTTTTATTTATACTATTAATACTTTTACTTTTTATTACCTATAATTCTAAATGTCAAATGGATAATTTTGAACAATTTTTAGGTGATCCTCTAGAAGCAGCTAATAGAGATAGAGAAGCTGTGAGAAAAGTTAATTCTGTTGGTAAAAATGCACAAAAATCAACGGATTTTTCGGTTGAAAAAAGTATTGGTTCTGAATCTGATTTCTTTGTTGATAATGTTGATGCTTCTGAACCTACTGGTAATTCATATAATGAAATTTTAGATGAAAATATTAATGTTAATACTAATGAAAATTTAATTCCTGAACTTAAAAAAGAAGTTAATGATTCTGTTTATTCTAGAGATAGATTAATATCGGACGATCTTTTACCTAAAGATGCTAATTCTAAATGGGCTAAAGTTAATCCTGCCGGTGCTGGTGATATTCAAGACCAAAATTTCTTAACTGCAGGTTATCATATCGGAATTAATACTGTTGGACAATCTTTAAGAAATGCTAATTTACAATTAAGATATGAACCTCCTAATCCACAAATACCTGTTAGTCCTTGGGGTATCAGTACTATCGAAGCTGATAATCGTATTAATGGTTTATTAGATATTGGTTCCGCTCCTAATTAAAGTTTTTTATTTTTATAATTTCTAAATACTTAAAGAATTAACTGTTTATTTATTTAATATATTTATTATTTTAATGTATAAAAATAATTGTCAAGAATTATTATTAACTTCGTTAAATGATTTTTATAATAAAAATTACAAATTTAAAATTTTATTTAAAAATATTATTACTGGTAATCATAAACTTTCTTTAAGACTTATTGATTGGCTCGTTACACACTATTCTAAAAATTATAATATTATTTATTGGATTTATAATGATGATATTTTTGATAATTTACCTGATGAAAATTTAAATTATAAAAAAATTAATCTTTATCTCGAATATCGTGCACAACTTAAATCTTATGCTAAATTAAATTTTGATACTTTTAGAAGACACGAAAGAATTACATTTTTTATTGATGATAATGATTCCATTGAAACTACTATTGGACAATTAAATTTTTTTAGATGGATTTTTAATAATAATGTTATTACTTATGCTATTAATAATTATGATTCTATTTATAATAATATGATTACCAATAATAATTTTAAAAAAAATAATATTAAAATATCTAATTATCAAGAAATTTCTAAATCTAAATCTATACTACGATTTGATTAATAAATTTTTTATTAAGTTTAAGGTGGTAGAGGCTCACGACCAGTTTCTGGTGGAACACATACTACACCGCCTGTTTTTGGATCACATTGTTTCATTACAGTACCGGCTGGGCATAATTGACTATTACAGGGGGAGCATTCTTTTTCATGTGAAAGACTATAATGATCAGCTGGGCATTCTTTACATTTAAAATCACCGTAAACAGCTTTTTCTTCAGGTGTTGTAGATTGAACTCCTTGTCCCGCTGGACACTTATCTTGACAACGATATGTTCTTAAATTTGCATAACTAAGACTGCCATCTGGTAGTCTCATTTTATATCTTGGTTTATCATCTGTATGATGTGGTGAATCTTCAAACTGTTGTAAATATACTTTATATCCTTCAGGTGGTTCAAACTCATTATTATCATTATCATACACTTTATCACCAAATTCTGGATGATTTCTTAAAGATCCTCCCCATCCATCTATACATAATTTACCAATTGGACGATGATAAAAAGGATTTCTTTCATGTGTATCCTTTTTTCTACTGCTTCTAAAATCACTATCCCATTTTCGTCTAATAGCAACTTCATCTCCTACTTTATTTTTTAAATAATTTGTTAAAAACCAATTATCTTTCCAGATTCCATTTATTGTATATTGATTATCTGTAAATGTTGTGAATCCTTTACATAGTGGATTTTTATTACATTCTTCTTGTAGTTTATTTCTAAGCTTAATTTCAGAAGCTTCTCGTGAATCTTCTGGATCAACACTATAAATATGTTCGGTATTTGCTGTTAATCCATCACAATATGTACCACCATATTCTCTACCAACTTTATCAACTATTGAACAGCTAGAAGCACCATCTGTATATTTTTCAACTAATTTAATATTATAATTACTTATTACAAATACTCCAATTATTAATACAAAAAAACATATTAACATTATTATTAATATATCTGTACCATCCATTTTAATAATAATTCTATATATATAGAATTTTTTATTTTTAGATTGTATTTGTATTTGTATTTGTATTTATTATAGAATCCCAATTATATAATTCTTTTCCATATAAATACCATCTAGAAAAATTTAGATTTGTTTCGGTTTCACTAACTAATTTATTTACTATTAAAATAAAATATTTATATGAATTATCATTATTTTCTATATCTGTAGTTTCATATATTAAGTTATTATAATCACTATTTATTAATTTATTTGTATCTGATTTATTAATTAATATTTCCCAATTTATTTGATCATTACTTCCATATATTCTAAAATCACCAGGTGCTCTCAATTCAAAATCAAGTCTTTGTTTAAATTTTATTTTTGTTAATTTAATTTCAACAGGTAATTTAATTTCTATCCAATCACCAATATACCCGATTGAATTTAATTTTCCATTATTATTATTAAAAGTTCCAGAATATATTCCATTTGTATAATTATTTTCTTTCCATACACCTGCAATATCATCATTATCATTAAAACATTTTATTGGATTAAATAAATTATTACCTGTATAACAACTTGATATATATATATCATAATTTCCGCTACCATATGTATGATTTATTAATTTAGAATAACTTAAATCTTGACCATTTATTGGTTCAAAATCTCTAATTGGTGGATAATCTCTTTCTATATCTATAAAATTATTAATAATGTTAATTTCCGAATTATTATATATAATATTAGTTATATTATAATTATCTTTTGAAACATTTGTACTTGGAAATAAAGCAGTTTGATTATATATTATTCTTAATACTCCATTTCCTCCATTACCTTGTAGTCCATATGATGTAATATAACTACTACCACCACCCCCACCACCATATAAACCACCATCACCATCTATAATACCATTAAAACCACTAGATCCTCCTCGACCTCCAATATCTTCATCTATGGCATTATAGCCACTTCTTTCAGCTCCACTATTACCTTCTCCAAAAATACCTACACCACCACCACCTCCAGCAGTCATAGATTGTTTTGCGGCACCACCGCTACCCCCACCACCACTACCAGCATATGCTGTATATGAAAAATAAGAAGATACACCTGCACCACCATGTCCACTATAACCACCAGCACCACCACCACCTCCACCAAAGCCACCCCATGTTGTACCATAACCACCATTACCACCTGTACCTCCACCATAATTTGTATATTCTATATTTTCATCATGTATTATAGTACTATCAGCACCACCACCATAATAAAAACCATATGCACTATATTGATATGGCACTAGTGTACCTGGATTTCCACCAGGTACATTAAATAATGTTGTTGTATTATATAAAAATTTAGTATCACCACCTTTACCATCATTAGTATTTAAATTACCACCACTACCTACATGAATAGTATATTCTGTTCCTGGTGTAACAACTATATTATTAATCCATAATAAATTACCACCTGAACCACCTGAACCATAATATGAATCACTAGTACCTTCCCAATTATTACCACCATTTCTACCAGAACCACCACCACTTATAGCAACAACTGAAATTTGAGTAATATTTTCAGGACAAGTCCATATATAATTACCAGGTTCATTATATATCCATTGGGTATTTTCTACAAATAATAATTTAATATTTATATTTTTAGAACTACTATAACCATATTCATCTGTTGCCACTACATTAATATTAGTACCATTTTCACCTAATAAATCTAAATCAGTAATTGTTATTAAACCAGATGTTGATAATGATATATTATTATCTGTATTTGATGTTGTATATGTTATTTCTAATCCATTTTCAGTACTTGTTGCATCTAGTTGATATGTATTATCATTAATATTTATTTCATTTAAAGTATTCCATATAGGTTCTCCTAATATTTTTAATGTTATATTTTGAGATACATCAACATTTTGTGATGTTGCTATAATATTAAAAGTATATATTTGTACAGAATTTGTTATAATAGGTGTTCCAAAAATAACACCAGTATTTTGATTTAATGATAAATTAGTTGGTAAAGTACTATTACTATCTAATGTATAAATTATATTAGTATTATCTGGATCTATTGCTAATAATGTAAAATTTGTATTTAAATTATATATGTATTGATATGGTGTAGGATTAGTATTCCATATAGGTGGTCCACTATCTATAAAAATAAAATCAGTAGATATTATAGTATTTATATTATTTAATGAATCTGTTAATTTTATTTTATAAGGTGGATTAGTATCATTTGCTATATTAGGAGATAATACTCTTATTTTAATTATACTATCAAAATATACAACTGGACATATATATTCTACATTTATACTATTAACAAAATATGCAATTATTGAAGAATTATAATTATCTCCTAATATCGTAAATTCTGTATTATTAATTGTATTATCATAATATAATGGTGATATATGTGTTATTTTATAATTATTATTTTTAACTTTTAATTCACCATTTACTATTTCAAAACTATTTGTATCTAAAGTTAATGGTGTCCAATTTATACCATTATTATATAACAAACTATTTATTGGTAGTGATGTATTTATTAATGAAACAATATTTGGTTTATTTATTATATTATTATAATCTAAAGTTGCATTTATTTTTATTATACCATCTATATTATTATTAATAATAATATTTTCACCTGCATTATTTTCAGATATTGAAGTTGCTGTTGAAGTTGTATTTATTTTTAATATACCATTTTCTTCATTTATTGTAATATTATTACCAGCATTATTTTCAGATAAATTATAATATTGTGTTGATGTTAATGCTCTTGAATTAGGAACAATGCTAATATAACCATATTTAATTTTATAATTTGATTCAAATGTTATAATATCATTTAATTGTAGATTTAATATAATAGTATAATTAATTGTTTTACTTTCTAATAAAAAATTTATAGGTAATGATTTTAAAATATTTATATAAGACTCAATATTATTTCTTTTTTGTTTAATATATAATTTACATATATCACTTCCATATGTTAAATCAAATACTATATTTATATTTAGATAATATATTGTACTTTTTAAACATGTAAATATAGTTTCATTTTGATTAGTTAATTCATTTAATGGATTTTCTAATATATCATTATCATTTATATTATCAAATAATAATTTATAATTTTGTTTTATATAATTATTATATTGATATGTAGTAGTAATATCTTCTTGATTATTATCATTATATATAGTAAAATATGTATCGTTTATATCATAAACTTTTTTAATTATATTTTCATTTGTTAATGTGTTTATTAAACGAATAATATCACCTTTATAAAGTTTATTATAATTATTAACACTTATATCATACATAAATTTGTTATTATTAACTGATATTATTTGGTTTGTATATTCTATATTATCAATATATATATCATTATTTATATAAGAACCTATAAAAGTAAAATTATTAAATTCTGTAAATGTTTCACCATTTAGTCCTGGTGTTCCTTGTATTCCTGTATCACCTTTATCACCCTTATCACCTGTATCACCTTTATCACCCTTATCACCTTTTTCACCTGTATCACCTTTATCACCCTTATCACCTTTTTCACCTATCATACCAGTATCACCAATATCGCCTTTATCTCCTGTTTGTCCTATTAAACCATTGTCTCCTTTATCACCTTTATCACCTTTATCACCCTTATCACCTTTATCACCTTTATCACCCTTATCACCT
>MDTA01112653.1_pt1 | contig 27355 bp, 24 predicted proteins | sample 811151 | NCBI WGS metagenome assembly MDTA01 (sample SAMN05326648, study PRJNA326480) | marine metagenome | isolation source: seawater | place: Indian Ocean: South | collected 2010 | reverse complement strand
TTTATTGATCGTAACTGGGATAATGTTAACCCAGTTTGGGCAAGCTATTCTCAGAATCTCTTTATTTTTAAGGGATTCACTCTTAAAAATACTTTTTTGTAATGATAAGATTTTTCCCGCAAAAATATCTTCAGTTTTTGTGATGCTCAAAGTTTTATAAAAATCAGACCGATATAGGTTTTAGAGCTAAGTCGTATATAACTTGATTATTTTTGCTGATTGTAAGTTTCATGATGTTTTTGTCTATCATGGCCGATCCTTCAAATTCTGAAGGAAGCTCGATTTTTGGATTTGACCTATCGACTTTCCATATAAATTTATTTTCCTTTCCGGTAAGCCAAGCTGGCTCGTCAATCCATATAATATTACCAATTAATTGTACTTTTTTAATTTGACTTTTGGATTTTGGAAATAAATGTGGCTTTCCTTTAACAGAGGTTGCATACTGACTAGGTTGAATAATAGAAGTGTCCTCGTTTATTGTAATAAAAAGTCGCGTATATCCGGACCAATTTTGAAACCAGATTTGAAATTTGGAATTATTTTCGGATACCCATCTGGGACTCAGGACAGAGGGGGTTGACGAATTCTGTATGCACCCGAAAAACAAAAAAATGCTGGCTAGAGATAAATTTTTTAGTTTATTCATCTGATACCATTGAAACCCATGTTCTGTCTTTTAAATAATTGAACCATATTTTGTAAGTTACCCGCCGGAGCAAAATTGGAAATATCATGATGGGGAATGCTAAATATTTTTTTATTTTAGAGGAACTATCTATGGCTACCTTATCAATAATTATGGAACCTTTTCTGTAAGGCTCCACAATATGTTGATGTTTCCACTTTGAAAGTCCAAATGGGAGGCTTGTTCCTAGATCTTCAAAATATAACCGCGAATCGCTGATACTATAATTTTTGTGTACTACCTTAATTTTTCTCCAACCGAAAAACCAGAATGAAAAGGAAGCTTCTTTATCATCATCTATCCCGTTCCAAGAATCTATACGAACGGGTTGAGCTGCTGTTAAATATTTAATGAAACCTTTGTCATGAAATGATTTTATCACATCCAAGGGGTGCGTTTTTGTTAACTTTACTTCCTGTGTGAAATGCATATTTGTTTTTTAATTCCAATATTAAATTACTAATGTTAAAAAGACGATGCAAGCATAATAAGCGTATTGAGCGTTTTACGCAGCAATAAAATAAAAATTTTATTAGACTGCGTGGAAAAGTATCAATAATCCTATAAAGAGCATGGAAAGCGCGGGCAACATTTTGATTACTCGGTTTTTCATTTTTAAATGAGTGGCGACTGCACCTAGCATTAAACCTACAATGCCAAATGATCCAATTAAAACAATCTGGTTATTACCTGATTGCAACATAACAGTAAAAGAAATTTTTAGAATTCCCACCAGATCTCGAAACCACTTTGGAAAACTGTAACTTTCGAATTCTTTTTTAATGTTTTCATAACGCACAACCCAAACGAAAAATACCGACACAGCAGTAATAACTTTTAGTGCGCCAATAATGCTATCAGGTAAGATTATCATTTACAAGTTCTCCTTTCTAAAAAATTTATTTAATTATTCCAAATTTTTTAAGCGCAGATAGTGTTAAATAACCGAAATCTATTTCAAACCACTTAAAAGCAAAATTTGGATCTTTGGGTTTTTTATGATGATTATTTTGATATAATTCTCCCATCATCAAGAAATCGACTGGGAGTGTGTTTTTTGAATTATCATCCAAATCATGAAAGTTTCTGTAGCCTCTTTTATGACCATACCAATTGACAATAAAACCATGGATAGGCCCCATGAAAATATGTATTGGAAAAAAAATATACTGCCATAATTCTGTGCAAAAGTGTAAATAAAATGAAAAGTAAAAAAGACCAAAAGATGATCTTATGTAAATTGAATCAGAAATTTTTTCAATAGCAGGCCAGCGTGGAACTCCTCTGTCGTTTCGTTTTCCAGTGTTAAATTCAATTACCAATTTTCTATACTCTAAAAACGTGGACCAATTAAATGAAAAAATGTTTTTTATGTGCACAGGAGAATGTGGATCTTTTGGTGTGTCTGCGTGGGCATGGTGCCTTTTATGCATTATGCTGTATGCTGCTGGGTGAAGAAATGATGATCCTTGGAAGAGAAATGTCATAAAGAAAAATATTTTTTCCATAAAGTTGTCCATCTCGAACATGTTGTGGGATGCATATCGATGTAAAAATATCGTCTGGAAAAAAAGTGATACGTACCAATGAATGATTAAAAATAAAAAGATTTCCATTTTTAGTTATAACTATTGTTTTGTTTTTTAAATCTGTAATGAGACAATCCCCATTCATCTCCATTATTATATCCAAATAGGATTTCGCAGGACATGAAGAACATACGCCACCTTTGAAACCACACATGAGCGTAATCATTACCGTATGTTTCGCTAAAAACTTCAATGATTTTTTCTTGATTTTTATCCATCCTTTTCAGCCATTGTTTTGAAGTTTTCTGGTAATGTGATCCAGATAATCTCCAAGACTCCTCAATCTTTAAATCATTTTGAAAATATAAAAGGAGGTTATGTGATGGCATCATACCTCCGCTAAAAAATTCTCTTGCCATCCAATCGCCAGGTCCATTATCTTCAAAAGGATACGTTAAATATCGATGAGAAAAAATATGAACAAATAATTTTCCATCGTCATGTAAGAATCCTGATAGTAATCTAAGTAATTTTTTATAGTTTCGCATATGCTCAAACATTTCAATAGACATTATTCGATCAAACTGTTTATCAATTGAAAAAGAGTTCATATCTGATGTTATTACAGAAATATTTGATATTGAATTATTTTGACAAAGTTTTGTTATGAAATCTTTTTGATCGGCTGAATTGCTTACTGCGGTAATACTACTATTTGGATATTTTTTTGCAATATATAACGTGAGAGATCCCCAGCCACATCCTAACTCAAGGATAGATTGACCATCCTGTATTTCTGCTCGCTTGCAGCTTAAGCTAAGCATCTCTTTTTCAGAATTTTCTAGGCTCATGTTTTCTTTTGGCCAAAATCCGCTACTGTATTTCATGTGAGGACCCAAAACATATTCGAAAAAAGATGGTGGCACTTCATAGTGTTGTTCGTTTGCTTTTTCTGGAACAAGAGCAACAGGGCTATTTTTTAGAGTTTTTATCCAAGATTGATTTTTTTCTTCAATCATTTCTTGCCCTAACTTTTTTTCCATTTTGAGTCTTGCAGTACATAACTGCTTGATACCGTTTCTGATTAAAAAGTCAGGAATTAATCCTCTTTCCGCTAGTTTTATTAATTTTGTTAACATATTTAGTGGGTAATTCTAATATCTCTAGAACCAGATTTTGCAAAAATTAATTGGACATCTCCAATATTTCTTTCTAAAAATCCAGCCTCGCAAAATGCAAAATAAAACTCCCACATTTTTATAAAATGTTTAGAAAAACCCAACTGTTTTATTTCTTCTGTAGAAGAAAGAAAGTTTTCCCGCCATCTTTTAAGGGTTTCGGCATAATGGATAGTAATATCTTCCATGTCGATTATTGCAAGGTCAGTATTATCTTTAATAACATTTGCAATTTGGGCAATCGAAATCAAACAAGATCCTGGGAAAATATATTTTTTTATAAAATCCACGGAATTTTTGTAGATATCAAATTGCTGGTCATTATATGTGATACCTTGTAAAGCAACTAAGCCATCAGGTTTAAGTAATGATGAAACTTTTGAGAAAAACAATGGAATGAATTCATACCCAACGGCTTCTATCATTTCAATAGAAATTATTTTATCATATTTGCCTTTAAGGTTCCTGTAATCTTCTTTTATAAGTGTAATCTTTGATCCTAACCTATGTGTAGAAATTAATTCTTCGACGTAACTGTATTGAGCATCCGATATTGTAGTTGTTGTAATAGAACAACCGTAATTTTTTGCTGCATGCATTGCGAAACTCCCCCAACCGGTACCAATTTCTAAAATATTATCCTTTTTCTTTATATCGAGCTTTCTGCAAAGTCGATCTAACTTTTCTATTGATGCATTTTCAAGTGAAGATGAGCTATTTTCGAAAATTGCGCAAGAATATGTCATTGTCCGGTCTAACCAAAGTTTATAAAATTCATTGCCGACGTCATAATGTGCTAATATATTTTTCTTACTGCCTAAGATTGTGTTCTTTTTTCTATGGTGTATCATGATATTAATTGGTCTGATAATTTTTGCAAGACCTGTATCAATTTCAGATAAAACTTCTTTATTTTGAAGTACAATTTGCAAAAGAGTACGTAAATTACTTGATTTCCAGGATCCTGCCATGTAAGCCTCCGCCACTCCAATAACACCACCGCTGCCAAGCATTACGTAGAAATCTTGTGAGAGGATATGCACCTCCGTCTGCAGATCATCCCTTGGATTACCAAAAGAGAAATTTCCTTCTTTGTCATTAATTTTGATGAAACCAGTTTTAATTTTTTTAAATTTTTTGATAAAAGCTTTTCTAAAAAAAGAGGACAAAAAGGATTTACCGCCTTGTTTTGGTTTTTTATAGTCCAAGTGGTGGAAATTTGAATTAAAAGTCATGAATTTTAATACCTTTCATTTCTTTTTTTAGGGTGAACAAAAAATGGTGCCCTTTTCAACCACAACTTAGCAGCTTGCCAATGAATCCGGAAGACGACTATGACCGTGATAAAAGGGAAGCGAATTAATTGATTTATTAAGCTGATATAATTAAAGGGGATCCTATGTAGTTGGAGTGTGGCATCAAACACTTTAATGTCATTTTTATAGTTTTTAATGTTCACAAGAATATTTTTCCCCGGCTGTGTGAATAACCATTCATAGTTGTGGTCCATTCCCCAAAAGGGGCTAACATGAAGTTTTTTTTCAAGATCAGCTTTCAAATTTGCAAATTTAACATCATTTTCCTTATCATGAATGATGTAAGCATGCCTTTCATTCCAAGGCGTGTTTGTTACTTCCGCCATAATAACCTCCACCTGGGTGTCTTTATTATCAAAACAATAATAAAAACTGACTGGGTTAAAGCAAAAGCCAAAATACCTAAGGTGAGTTAATAATCTTATTGGACCATCTAGTTTAGTTCCTGTTCTTTTTTGTACTGTGTCGCGGACTGCTGATCTAAGGTCTATTTTTGGATCACCATGGTAATCCTTGCGATTAAAGGAAACAATAGCAGGCTTATTAACATTCCACAGCCAGGACTTTTGGGTGATATTATCTAATCTTTCCAAATCAATGTATGTAAGAAATAATGGATAAGAAAATATATTTTTGAATGGTTCGTACCTACGGTGTCTGATGGTTCCTTTGTAAATGAAGTGATTTTTAGAAAGATTCACAAGGACTCACCAAGTTGATTACATACTTCTATCGCACTGACTACACCATCTTCATGAAAACCATTATGCCAATATGCACCGCAATAATACGTATTATTTTTACCACTTATCTCATCCCTACGATGTTGAGCTTTTATTCCACTTGGTGTGAAAAGTGGGTGTTCGTAACTTAAACGTTTGATGATTTTTTTTTGGTCAATGAGATGCTCATTGTTTAAAGTTACACAAAAGGTTCGGTTGCAACGAAGGCTCTGAAGTATATTCATGTTGTATGTCAACGAAACTGGTTTATCATCATCACGGTCTAATAAGTAATTCCAGCTTGACCAAGCTAATTTTCTTTTTGGAAGTATTGATTCATCGTAATGTAATAGAGCACTATTTTTTTGGTAGGGTAAAGAACCAAGAATCTCTCTCTCTTCTTTAGTTGGTTTTTCTAGTAACCTAAGGGATTGATCGCTGTGTGTAGCAAAAACTACAGCATCAAAAGATTCTTCATGTGCGGGTTTAGTTCCGTAATAAATTTTAACGGAATCTTGCTCTCGTTTTACATTTTTCACGGGAGCTGATAATCTTATTTTTTGCTTGAAGTCCATAATGATTTTATCAACATAAGACTTCGAGCCGTTTTGAATTACCCACCATTTAGGCCTATCAATAATTTGTAGAAGGCCATGGTTATCAAAAAATCTTATAAAAAATACTGCAGGCATTTTCATCATCATGGATGGAACGGTACTCCAAATAGCTGCGCCTATAGGAATTATATAATGATTTATAAACTCATTTGAATAATTATTGCTGATTAAATAATTATCTAAAGTAGTATCATGAGATAAAGAAGCGGCATCTTTCCGTGCTTCTTTATTAAACCTCATCATATTGTAAAGCATGCCATGAAAGTATGGGTTCAATAAATTTGACCTTTGGGCAAATAAGGCATTTAGAGAGTGACCAGCATATTCCAAGTCTTTTTTTCTTGAGGTCACGCTGAATCCCATTCTCGTAAGCTGTCGCTTTACCTTGAGCTTATCTAAGAGTGCGATAAAGTTGGGGTAGGTTCTTTCGTTGTATACAATGAACCCAGAATCTACAGCCCAAGTTTTCCCTTCAAATTGTATGTCATGTGTATGTGTGTGCCCTCCAACATAATCATTTTTCTCGAACAAACTGATACTATGATTTTTGTTTAAAATATATGCTGCAGTTAAGCCTGATATCCCAGTTCCGATTATAGCGATTTTCATTTCAGTTTAGATTGTCATATAAGTATTTAAAAAAGTCAGTCCCAATTTTGGGGTATCATTTTTATCTTAGATTTGTCGTACCCAATTTCTTGGAGCTTATTAATTATACTTTTGAGCAAATCATTATCCATTTTTGGTTCTCTTGCCATTATCCAAACGTACTTTCTGGAGGGGTAGCCAATCACAGTGTAACTATAATCTTCGGCGAGCTGAATTATCAAAAACGGTAGCTTGAATGGCCATAAGAATTGCATTCGCCATTCAGCATTAGTTTCTTTATTGTAGACGAATCCTTTCGGAAAGTACTTTTTCAGTTTACCTTCTGCACTTCCTTTATTGAAGGTGAATGTCGTTTCAATTACACCTTCCTTGTTTAATCTGTAACTTTCCTTTGCGTTAGTTGCCCCCTTTTCAATAAATGTGGGAATATTTGCTATCACAAACCAATCGCCCATAAAACGTTTTAAATCTACATAACTGACTGTTTTCATTGGATCAGAATTCTGTCTTTCTGTAATCATTTTGCAGCCACAAAAAAATACGCACAAGCATGCCAATAAGACTGTAGTTATGTTTTTCAAATTTAAGTAAAACGGATTTTTGCATTTATCCAGTATATTGCCGGCATGCTAGCTCCCCAAATGAGACCAAGAATTAGTAAGGTTGTGAAAATACTGGAACTAAACTGTACTGCTCCAAATTTGTTGGCTGTTACGTAAGATAGAGGACCGAATATTGCACCTAATAGGAATGCGAAAGACCACTTATTATTTAGCCAAGCCATTGAATGATTTATGGTAGCAACAAATCCGCACCACATTGCTGTGATCCACATTGGTGCGATTAGATATTCGAAACTATACGGCCCATTGTAAACTATTAAACCTGAATAGGCGATTCCAGTATCAATTATTGTGCCCCCAATGGCAAAAAATAAAACGAGTTTTAGCTCTTTCAAGTCTCTTGAGAAAAAATAAAAATGAAAAGCTAAAAAGAGTAACATTACTATAGGACCCCAGTATGGGAGATTTCTGGCCGCACCTAAAACACAAGTCCACCAACCTATTTGAAATCCTATTATGTTGAAAATATTTTTCACAGTATTTTACGTATGTAGTTTATAAAATTAAGTAATATTAGGCAACAACCAAAAGAGCGTTTTGAGCGATTTTAAATTTATTTCTTTACTGGGACAAAAGAAACAATCATCATCAAGGTGTAGAAAACAAGCCCTATGGATAACATCATGATAAAGTATAATGGCCATTCTGGCATTAGTATTGTGAAATTTGTTCCTGAAGGTTTTTTGAAAGTAAACATATAGTTACTATCTAGAGCTAAATTGATGCAAACGATTATAATTACAAGAAATGTTGTCATTTTTATTGCATTAAAGTAATCATTCCAGCTTGGGCGGTAGCCATCGGCAACCAAACTAAGCATAACAAAGATAACAAGCCCATGAGCAAAAAAGTAGTGTATCGAAACATATATTTGCTCAGTTTCCGACAAGTTAGTATTAATGAAAGCAAATAATGATCCTCCAAATCCTGCAAAAAAGAACCAGTTTTTTAGTGGTTGATAATTTTTGTATTTTGGATACAAGGGTACCAGAAGTGCAGATATATAACACATTTCTAGTGGTAAAGAGGTTTTGTAAGACCACATCCCGTAATATATCATGTTTACTTGAAATGCAATTTCATTGAAAATCACGAGGTAGCTTGTTGTTTGTAAAAAAACCATTTTTATTTCATCAGAACTATTGCTGTAAACCCATACTGCGGCAATGCAGAGTACCGTGCTAATTGTGCCAAAAATAACATGCTGGCTTGGAAGGGCTAAGATTACATCAATAATATCTTTAACCATTTATCAAGACCTAAGAGAATTCGCTATAAATACAACCATAAAATGGGGTTGAAAATCTGTGGTAATACAATGGAGAATTTATCAAAATTTTTAATTTCATTATTATAATCTAGAAAAAAGAATCAAAGGAAAAAACTTATACCGCACACAAAATATCTAAGCGTTAATTGAATCTTCATTTAATTTTTGTTAAGAAAAATATTGATTCAGTAAAAAATTTGATATTAATATAAATTTCTAATATAAATTATGAATTCTATTACATAATATTTATTTTAAAACTTTAAGGTTATATCTGTAAATAAGTAATTATATGAATCTTTTTGAAACTTATCTCGCTGAAATTCTTGAGAACTCTTTTTCAAAAGGTTTAATTCTCGTTTTCTTATCCATTTCTGTGGCAAAACTTATTGATATAATTTTTTCATATGTATTTAAGAGGATGGTTGAAAGCACTGAAAATAACCTTGACGATAAAATTCTTCAACTACTGCACAAACCAGTTTTCTATTCAATTTTATTTGTAGGTCTAAGTTTTGCTATAAAAACTTTTACATTACCTGAATATTTTGTGTTTTCTATCCTTGGAATTTTTAAAACTAGCATAATAATTATTTGGCTTTTTGTTATTACAAAGATTTTCGTTATGTCAATCGAATGGGCCTCTCGTCAGGAGGCAAGCCCTCTATTACAAAAAAATACACTTCCACTTTTTAATAATTTAGGGAAAATAGCTATTGGATTGTTCGGAGTTTATTTTATTTTTCTAAGTTGGGATATTAATATCAATGGTATCTTAGCATCGGCAGGTGTTCTAGGTGTAGTACTTGGCCTTGCTGCCAAAGATACTGTTTCCAATTTTTTCGCAGGGATTTTTTTACTTGCAGATGCTCCTTACAAAGAGGGAGATTATATTTTGCTAGATACAGGAGAACGAGGCTATGTCAAGCAAATGGGTTTGAGGTCAACTCGATTTATGACAAGAGATGATATAGAAATTACAATACCTAATTCTGTTATAGCTAATTCGAAAATAGTAAATGAGAGCGGAGGGCCAGGAGAAATTGAAAGAGTTAGGATCACAATTAAAATTGCATATAATTCAGATTTAGAAAAAGCGAAGTCGACTCTAGTTGATGTAGCGAAAAATAATGAAAATATTCTTAAATCTCCAGAGCCAAGAGTTCGTTTTCGTGAATTTGCTGATTATGGTCTGAAGCTACAATTATTATTTTGGATCTACAAACCTGAAATAAGGGGCAGGACGGTAGATGAGGTAAATACAGAGATATATTCTCAATTTTCATCCAAAAAAATAATCATTCCATTCCCAAAAATGGAAATTTCCATTGACAAACAAAAATAACAATCATTATCACGGGTGCAAGGCTTACATATTTTTTATTTTTAATGATGAAATAAAATCAGCGGCTCTTTTCGAGCTTTTACCATCATTAAAATAAAAACAATTATTCAAAAGGTTTAAATAATTAGCACTTGAGTCATCACTAAGCGCAAATTCAACAGCTTTACAAATGTCCCCGCCATCATATTTTTCAGCAACTTCCAAAATATTTAATTCTTCTGGCATACTATGTAAATCTCCATAATTATTATCTGCAATTATGATTGGGTTTCCAGTAATCAGATATTCATAAATGATGGATGATGTATCACTTATCATCATATCTGAAATAGAAAAATCAAGCATTGTATTATTTTTTAATATTTTTGCAGGGTTAGAAAAATAAATATTCTTGAGCCCTTTTGCTTTTGCCCAAATTTTTAGCGGGATCAAATGTTTTCTATCATTGAAATGTGGTCTTAAAATAAGATTATAATTGTCATTTAATTCTAAACAAAACTTTTTTCCAAATTTTTCTAATGTCCCATTTCCCCATTCCCATGTCGGGGCATAAAGAATATTCTTCCTCGATTTATCCTTTATACCTAAATAGTCCATATAAGCAACATCATCTATTTTCTTGTTTACATAATCGTCAAACTTGGGATATCCGATTTTGATCATCCTTTTTTTGTTAATTTTTACATCAACATCTTTCAGTTTGTGGAGGTGCTTAGGACCGGATATAAAATGATAATCATAGGTTTCAAGTGTCTTTGCAGAACCACCGTATTTTTTATCTCCAGTTCCGTGGCCCATAAAAATTGAGTATGATATTTTTTTATTATTATTTACAATTGTATTCGAACCAGAAATAATTATTCCTCTTAGATCTAAATACTGATCTAGGTCTCTTATAATTACTTTTGGAGAACCAAGGGCTCCTCTTTGATCTTTATTTTTTAATGAATTAAATAGGTAATATTTAAATCTAAGCATTCGATGAAACTTATTCACTATGAAGGTTCCACCTGTAATATCATAAATTGATTTTGAGTGACCGTATTGATATACTGCATTTGCAAAATAATAAATATTCATTTGTTTTACTATAAATAGACAGATATTTACACGGTAGGTCCAAGTGAAGCAATTTTTTTCTTGGCGAATTCAAGGGCTTCCGGTGTATCGATATCTAGCCAAAAATTATCTTTTATATCGATTGCACCTAGCATTTTATTTTTAATCAGCTCATTACAGCTATTTGACAATGAGTAGACTTTATTCTTATAACCTGTTTCTAGATAATCAAAAAAACTGTATTTACACTTAAATAGGCCCACATCAATCGCGTTATATTTCATCAATGATTTCGACATTGCCTTAACCAAAAAATTCTTGGGATTAATCATAACCTTCATACCATCATCTATATCAAAAATTGAATCAATTCGCACATCAACCCCGACATTCACAATTCGATCTGCAAGATTGCTTTCCTTTAGGGTTTTTAATAAGTTAGAAAAATATAAGTGATCGCTCATTGAGATCATAAATGTTTCATTTTCTTTTATTTTATTTTTTGCTTTTAAAACACTTACACCATTTTCAAGTTTCCATTCTTCATTGTAGACAAATTGAACATTTAATTGACCCCATTTGTCTTTGAGGTAATTTTTGATCTGAGATTTTTTATAACCCGTAATGATGATTATATCATTAATTCCAACCAGATGACAATTATGTAATAAAACATCAATTGTTGAATTGCCGTTATGTATAGGTATTATTGTTTTAGGTTTATTTAGAGTTTTAGCTCCTAATCTTGATCCTCTTCCGGCCGCAATAATTACAAGTTTCAATTAATTAGATCTCATAATAGTCGAGACCAAGATGCGTAATGAGATCTTCCCCCATGATATGTCTTAAGGTGTTTTTTAATTTTGCTAATTGGACAAAAAGATCATGTTCTGGTTCAAGGTTAGGTGAACACATAGGACTTTTAAAATAGAAAGAGAGCCATTCCTGTATACCACTCATTTTTGAACGTTTTGCAAGATCAAGAAAAAGTACAAGATCAAGTACAATTGGAGCAGCAAGAATGCTATCTCTGCATAGAAAGTCCACTTTTATTTGCATAGGATATCCTAACCATCCGAAAATGTCTATGTTGTCCCAACCTTCTTTATCATCTCCTCTTGGAGGGTAGTAATTAATTCTAACCTTATGATAAAGGTCACTATACAATTCTGGGTTTTTATCTGGATCCAATATCGTGTCTAAGACTCCTAGTTTACTTTCCTCTTTTGTCTTGAATGCATCGGGGTCATCTAATACCTCACCGTCCCTATTACCAAGAATGTTTGTCGAAAACCAGCCATTAATTCCTAACTGTCTTGCTTTCAATCCTGGAGCCAAAATAGTTTTCATGAGAGTTTGGCCAGTTTTAAAGTCTTTGCCGGCAACAGGAGTCTTCGTTTTTGTAGCAAGTTCTGTTAATGCAGGAATGTCAATTGTCAAATTTGGAGCACCATTAGCAAATGGTATACCCAAGGTTAATGATGCATATGCATATATCATACTCGGAGAAATTTCTGGATCATTTTCTTTAAGACCCTTTTCAAATGCAGGCAGACTTTCATGAACTTTTGATAACTCTAAATGTATTTCAGTGCTACCACACCATATCATAACGTTTGACTTAGCCCCAGATAGTTTGTTGAATGTTTCGATATCATCAATTAATTGTTTTACTAATTCGAATTTATTCAGTCCAGTTTTTATCCATTCACCGGATAGTCTTCTAACGAAATTTTTATCAAAAACAGCTTTGAAAGGTTTTATGTCTTCTAACTCCGGTTTTATCGAATCTAACAGGTTTTTATCTAATACTTTTGCTTTCAATGAGGTTTCATAAATATTCTCGTTATTGATATCCCAGCCACCAAAAACCAGATCCTTCATATTCGATAAAGGCACAAAATCTTTAATTATTGGTGATCTGTTTTCTGTTCTTTTGCCAAGTCTTATTGAACCCATTTGTGTCATGCTCCCAATTGGCTTTGCCAAGCCTTTGCTGCATGCTATAACTCCACAAATAAAAGTACTTGCTACTGCTCCCATACCGGGAATAAGGACACCTAACTTATTATTGATTGGATTACCCACCTTTCAGTTTAAAAATATTAATGTAAAGAAATTTTAAAGTTTCCATTTACCATGATAGGTTGGGCTCAACATTTTACTTGCTTCTAAATCGTCTAAGATTTCTTCGGTTTCCGGATTCCAGTTGATCGTTCGTCCGGTTCGCATAGCAATATTGCAAAGATGACCAACAGAGGCAGACCGATGAGCAGTTTCGCATGGTGTAATTGATTCTTTCCCGGAGCGAATAGAGTCAATAAAGTTTTGGTAATGATCGTCACTCTTGTACAGTTTTTTTGAGAATTTAGATCTGTCTTCATCAAAAATTCCCTCAATACTAGATTCTTTCAAACCGCCTTCTTGGCCAAACCCTCCTCGGGCAACAAAGATCCAACCATCTTCACCTATCCACTTTGTTCCACTTGGGAAATCACTATTTATATGGATGACCATATCATCTTTGTATTTTGCGTAGCAATTATATTCAGTTGGGGCATCCCAAAGATCTGTTTTTGGTGGGAAAAGACCTTTGCCTTTTACTTCAACTGGTCCAGAATTATCAAGGCCAACTCCCCAGTGGGCAATATCTACATGGTGCCCCACCCAATCCAATAGTGCTCCACCTCCATGGGCCATCACCCACCTCCAGTTTTTATGCACTCTTGCTGGTGCATAAGGAAGATCATTAGGAGATCCTGACGGTCCAAGCCAGCGATCGTAATTTAGGTTAGAAGGTGGATCTGTGAATTCTTTCAAGTGGCTGGTTTTATTAAAATCATTATGTCCCTTTGTAAGCCCGCATTCAATAGTATGGACTTTACCAATAAAACCATTTCGAACTAATTCTGCGCATTGATGAAAATGACTTTGTGATCTTTGCCAACTACCTGTTTGCCAAATGAGGCCTTCTCTTTTCATTGCATCAACCATTGCTCTACCCTCAACTAGAGTATGCGAAAGAGGTTTTTCTCCATATACATGAATCCCTGCGTTTCCACAGGCGATAGCGGGAATTGCATGCCAGTGGTCTGGAAGTGCTATCATTACCGCATCAAGATCACCACGCGAAAGCATTTCCTCATAAAAAGTATAAGTTGCACAATCTTTATTTTCATAAAACCCATTGACAAAGTCTCTTCCAGAATTAAGATGTTCTTTATCCACATCGCAGATAGCAATTATCTTAACTCCATCAATATGTATGAATTGGTTAGTATTTCCATAACCTTGCCAACCAAACCCTATAATACCCATGTTGATATGACCATTAGGTGAAATTCGACGTACACCTTTTTTAGAAGTGCAATTAGTGATTAAATTGGGGAATATAGCCGCACCGCTAATTGCAGCAGCGCTTTTAATAAAATTTCTGCGCGATATAGATGGTGATGTTTTGAGTTTTTTTTTGCTATTCATATTTTAATATAGAATAATTTTAACCAAATTGGGTTCTGAACGTTTTATGGATTCGTTGGATTCCTGATAAAAACCTAACACTATTAAAATACATACGCAATGGATGTTAGCGTGGTAAATAAATTTTTCAAGCGAAATAGTTGGTTAACGGCATTTTTTGAAATTTATTAAATAGAGAGTAATCGCTTTTTTAATTAACATAGTACCAACTTTTACAATATTTTTTTGTTGGATTAAGAGTGGTTAGATTTAGAGATAATCAGCAAGAAAAAAATTGAGGAAAACATGAAAAGAAAGTTAAGAATGGGGATGGTAGGAGGAGGCAAGGAATCGTTTATTGGAGCTGTACACAGAAAAGCTGCCCTCATGGATGGGAAAATTGATTTTGTTGCTGGGGCATTGTCTTCAAACCGAAGAAAATCAATGGAATCTGCTGAAGAACTATTTTTGAGTGAAAATCGTTCATACGGTTCTTGGATAGAGATGTTGGACAAAGAATCTAAATTACCTCAATCAGATAGAATTGACTTTGTTTCTATTGTAACTCCAAATCACACTCACTATCCAATCGCAAAGGCTTTTCTTGAATCGGGATTTAATGTCGTATGCGATAAGCCTATGACGTACTCTCTTTCGGAAGCTAAAGACTTAATTAGAATAGTTGAAAAATCAAATTTAGTCTTTGCTCTTACTCATAATTATACCGGTTATCCAATGGTTAAGCAGGCCCGGTATATGGTTGAGAATGGAGATTTGGGTGAAATTATCAAAATAATTGTAGAATACCCGCAAGGTTGGCTATTGTCCCCAATAGAAAAAAAGGGCCATAAGCAGGCAAGTTGGAGGACTGACCCCTCTTGTTCAGGAGTCTCTAATTGTATGGGTGATATAGGCTCACACTGTGAGAATTTAGTAAACTACATAACTCGACTAAAAATAAAGGAAGTTTGCGCCGATATAATGAGTATAGAGGACCGCAAACTTGATAATGATGGGAATGTATTACTCCGTTTTGAGAGCGGAGCATCAGGGATTTTACACGCATCCCAAATCTCTATAGGGGAAGAAAATAACCTTAACATCCGCATTTACGGAAATAAAGGATCAATAGAATGGCATCAAGAAGAACCAAATAGTATGTGGTTTAAGACAAATGATGCTCCTGCAAAATTATACAAGAGAGGGAATGATTATCTTTGTGAATCAGCCAAAAAAAACAGTCGATTACCCGCTGGGCATCCTGAGAGTTTCATCGAAGCATTTGCAAATATTTATACCAATGCTGCGACAACAATTGATTGTAAAATCAATGGAACCACTCCAGATGAATTTAATTTAGACTTTCCTAATGTTTTGGATGGTGCAAGAGGTATGGCCTTTATTGAATCAATCATTGAGAGCGGGAACAGTGATGAAAAATGGTACCCCATGAAGGAGTATTAGATTGAAAATATTTTTAAAAGGCATAATTTTTGTTATTTTTTTTCTAAGTGCATCTCAATCAAAAGATCTTAAAGTTGATGAGAAAAAATCAATATTGTTTGTCTATGGAGGTTGGAAAGGTCATGAGCCCGTAAAATGTCGTGATCTATTTGTGCCTTGGCTAAAAAAGCAAGGCTATAAGGTTACTAGCTCGCCATCACTAGATTCATACCTAGATGAAGAGTTAATGAATACGGTAGACCTCATCATCCAGATATACACAATGTCATCGATTTCAAAAGATCAAGAAAAAATGTTACTCAAAGCCGTAAAAGAGCGAGGTGTTTCGATTGCAGGCTGGCATGGTGGACTTGCAGATGCATTTAGAACGAACGTAGAATATCAATTTATGGTTGGAGGACAGTGGGTTGCTCATCCTGGAAATATAATTGATTATACTGTTAATATCATAAATTCCAAAGATCCGATCACCAAAGGATTAAATGATTTTGCCGTACATTCTGAACAATACTATATGCATGTGGATCCTTCAAATGAGGTTTTGGCAGAGACAACTTTTAATGGAGAACATGCTTACTGGATTGAAGGTACAAAAATGCCAGTGGTTTGGAAAAAAAAATATGGAAAGGGAAAAGTTTTCTACACATCGCTAGGTCACACAGTAGATGTGTTTGATATTCCGGAGGCAATTACAATAATGCAAAGAGGAATATTATGGGCATTAGGTGATCTTACAGATTAGATGGGCTATGTTTCTTTTCTAGGTAATTGAAGTTTCCTAAATTTTTGTTTCCCTTATAGAAATATTATTCGTTATAGATCAAGGTTATCGGATAAAGTAACAATAAAGCGAAAATCATTATATTTACATCCATTTTATTTTTGCACTTAACGAAGTCTGGAGTTGAAAAGTTTCGATAACAGAGCAATGATTAATTCTTGTACAAGATGAGTATAGATTTTTTAAATTTTAAACAAGATTTTTTAATAGTTCTAATAAAAAGCTAAAACATTCACCTAAAAAGGAGCATAGTTTGTCTCAACATTCATTTCAAACAGAGGTAAGTCAGTTACTACATTTAATTATTCATTCATTATATTCTCACAAAGAAATTTTTCTCAGAGAACTTATTTCAAATTCTTCGGATGCCTTAGATAAACTAAGATATTTGACCATTACAAAAGAGGATTACAAATCAACCGATTTTGATCCGAAAATTAATATTGAATTCAAAGAGGGGGATTTACCTACTCTAACCATTTCTGATAGTGGAATTGGTATGAGTAAAAAGGAATTACAGGATAATCTAGGTACAATAGCAAGATCCGGAACAAAAAACTTTTTAACTAAGTTATCAGGAGATGCTAAAAAAGACTCACAATTAATTGGTCAGTTTGGCGTTGGCTTCTACTCTAGTTTCATGATTGCTGATAAAGTAGAGGTCGTAAGTAAAAAAGCAGGTAATAAAGAAGCATGGAAATGGGTAAGTGATGGAAAGTCTGGTTTTGAAATAACAAAAGATATTAAAAAAGAGAATGGCACAATAATCACACTGCATCTTAATGATGAAGGAAAAGAGTTTGCAAGCCGTTGGCAAATACAAGAGTTAATAAAAAAATATTCTGATCATATTGATTTTCCAATCTTTCTTACATATCACGATATTGAATATGATGAAAAAGGTGAAGAGAAAAGTCGTAAGCTGAAAACAGATCAAGTAAATGATGCCAAAGCTTTTTGGACGAGATCAAAAAATGATCTAAAAGAAAAAGATTACAAAGAGTTCTACAAAAGTTTTTCCAACGATATGGATGAACCTTTTGATTGGGTTCACTTTAGAGCAGAGGGAGCACTCGAATTTACAATATTATTTTTTATCCCAAACAAAGCTGCACCAGATATATTTCGCGCAGACTACCAATCTGGGGTAAAACTATATGTAAACCGTGTTTTTATTACTGATGATGATAAAGAATTGCTTCCCAGTTGGCTTAGATTTGTGAGGGGGGTCATTGATTCATCAGACCTCCCGCTTAACGTAAGCAGAGAAATCTTACAGCAAAATCGAATTATGGCAAAAATTCGATCAAATTCTGTAAAAAAAATATTATCTAAACTTCAAGAAGTTGCAGCAGATAAAGAAAAGTATAGTCAGTTCTATGAGCAATATGGAAGATTAATAAAGGAGGGTATATATCAAGATTTTGAACATAAAGATGCTCTTACAGATCTTCTCAGGTTTAAGTCAACAAAAGAGGAGGGTTTGGTTTCTTTACGTGAATATACAGGAAGAATGAGAGATGATCAAAAATCAATTTATTATATCACAGGCCAAAATCAAATATCACTTGAAAAATCACCTCTTTTGGAAATGTATGCAAAAAATGATACAGAAGTTTTAATTCTTGATGATGAAATAGATGAAATCATTATTTCTGCAGTTCCGAAATATGATGAAAAGGATCTCAAGTCTGTAAACCGGAGCGGTGCAGCAGATGATTTTTTGGATAATAAAAATAAAGGTGCTGAAAAATCTTTTTCCTCAGTTATTAAAAAAATAAAAAAAGTTTTAGGGGAAAGAGTTAAAGATGTAAAAATTTCTGGCAGATTGAGTGATTCTCCATCTTGTATTGTCGCGGATGAGAATGATCCTACTGCTCAAATGCAAGAATTAATGCGCTCCATGGGGCAACCTGATATGCCTCAAATAAAACCTATTTTAGAGATAAATCCAAAACACAAGATTGTATTAAAATTGAAAGATAAAACAAAACAGAAATCATTTAATGACTTTGCTCTACTATTGTATGAGCAAGCGTTAATTCAGGAGGGTATAAAGTTAGAGGATCCATCTGGATTTGTAAAAAGATTGAATGATGTGATAATAGATAAACTGTAGAGTTTTATTATGTAATTTGAAGTAGTTGAGCTTTTTTTCAAAAATTTTTTTCAAATTCCACAGATTAAGAGTTGCGTGATCAATCTAAGAATATCTATAATTGTTAGCCTTTATTGGCAAAATTTTTGAAAATAAGATTTTGAGGATAAAAGGTAACAAATGTAAATCCAGTTGAACAATTACTTTAGGTTCAACTAAGAAGAAAAGGCTTCAGGTTGGCGCTAGAAGCCTTTTCTTTTTTTACGCTTAAAGTTTTACTTTAATTGTTTTTTGAAAATGGGGGCGACCGGTTTCGACGGGATATGATAAGTATGAGACTGCACGCGGAGGATGACAGTTACCTCCTTAATCATCTTTCACAACTTTAGTTGCCGATTACGGCTACATGGCTGCTGCTTAAATAGCAGTCCGTTCTAAATAAAATTAGTCTATGGTTTTATTCAGGGCGTCATTCACATAGGCTAGTCTCAAAAATTGCCCGCTGATTTGAGATAAAAGCTTTGTGGGCTGGTTTTGCATGATTTGTGTCTCTGATAGAATGCAAAATAAGAACTTAATTAGAAGACTAAGCATGTAGACGTTTTATATCGATCAATTTCGGACGGGAGTTCGATTCTCCCCGCCTCCACCAAAAATAATCCCGCATTTAATTGAAATTCGATGAAATTAAAAATTTACATTACTAACAAATCATCATAAATTGATTATGCTAATTGACAAATATTTATCGTAGGGAAACTCGTCTAAATCGAGTACAGTCCCCGCTACTGTAGTTACAGAAATGCCAATTTAATAACCATTTTTATCCATCAAATAAAGAGAAGGTAATTGGAATGATACTGTATAAGTCAGGAAACCTTGATAAATATATAATAACAATTCAACTTTCGGGAAAAAAGGTTATGTTTGATAAAATTATAAAACTATTTTATTTCGCCATCTCCTTAATAGAAACTCTTGTCAATTAGACAATTTTTCTACCTTTTTTTAGCTGTTTTTTTAGCGCAACCATTACACGCAGTAAGTGGGATAGTATTGCTAAGTAAACAAACCCCGGTAGAATTCTCAACTATAATAAATAAACGAACCAGAACTTGGAGCACATCTGATGAGGCAGGAATTTTTTTAATTCCCGATCAGACAATGATAGGTGATTCTCTTCACATAGAGCGGATAGGTTGTAAGCCTGCTACGGTTTTATATGATGGGAAACTACTAAAAATTAAACTCACACCAGACCCTATTTTATTCCCTCAAATCACAATTCAAAATGACATAGACTTCATCACAAAAATTTTGCCCATGGGTTCGAGTAGAAATGAAATTCTGAGTCAAATACCAGGTTCAGCTTTAAGAAACTATGGCGGTAGTGCAGGTATTGCTCAGGCCACTATTGATGGCGGAAGAACAGTTGATATAAAAGTTTTATTCAACAATATTGATTTAACAAACTCACAAAATGGTGTCACAGACTTATCCCAGTTACCAATGCAATACCTAGGATTTGGTAATTTCGACCCAAATGAATACTTGCAGTTTGGTTCGGGCTCAACTGATGGAGCCATAAAACTAACCTCGTCTTCTTTTCCTACTGGTTTTCAAATCCAACAAGGATCTGATGGATATTCAAATATCTTTACTCATATTGGAATCGGGAGAGATAACAAAAATTTTAAAGTTACCGCAGGAAAAAACACGGATCCGGGGACTCATCCTGTAATTTATGGGGAAAAGAATATTTCTAGACAAAACCAAGGGTTTTATCAACAATTTTCTGGAATAAACTTAGAATTTAAATCAGATAAATGGCTGTCAAATGCATCAGCCTGCATTTCTTTAAACCAGAGGGGCATAAATGGTTTGATTTGGAGCCCAAATACAGAAGCATATAGAGAAGATACTCTTTCCCTTTTCTCAGGATCTGCTGTGCGTCTTTTTCCAAAAGGTTTTTTTCGAACAACGTTTAGTTACAGAAACTCTGGGGAAAACTATGTTGACCCAAAAATGGGCATTAATAGTGTTCATATTTTCGAAACTGTCTCCTCGGATTTAACGGGTCGATTTTCTCCAAATAAAATTATGGATCTTAGATTTTATACCGGTATGTCTGCTCACGAACTTAAAAGCACCGATGCGGGTCTTCAGAGACGAATTTCATCATATTTTTCCGCGTCGATGGTACTGAAAAATTTAAATTTTGATCTCATATCGGCAGCTTTTCGTTTGGATGATTACTCGGACTTTGGATCGGGATTTACACTTTCTGGAAAATTTAAAAAACAATTTTTTCCGTATCTATCTATTTCTGCAAAAATAAACACATCATTTCGGGCTCCAGCATTTAACGATTTGTATTGGGAACCCGGAGGTAATCGGGACCTTCAGCCTGAAAAGGCAACAACAATGAGGATATCTGCTCTTTTAATTTCCAAGAAATTTTCATTCAATGCTAACATCAAAAAGACAGAATCAAATAACTTAATAATTTGGATTCCGGTTGATAATTCATGGACGGCAGAAAATTTAGATAAAACACAGAGATATATTATCGGTGTCGGCGCAAATTTTAACTTATCAGATCAAATATACCTTAGTGGATCATTGAAAAATGTAATATCAAAAAATCTAAGAACAGGCAAAGAACTAAGGTACACACCGAGCTGGATTGGGTCAATACAATGTCAAATTAAAAAATCAGAATGGGTAACGGATCTGTCGTTGAATTATTTAGGAAGTCAGATTGTGATTTACGATTACCCGGAAAACTTAATGCTTAGTCCTGCCATTGATAGTCATTTTTGCGTTCAAATACCTCCACTTTTTGATCAAAAGATTAGATTAAAAATGTATATATCAAATTTACTAAACCGTGAGATTATGACTATTTACGGTTATCCAGAACACTCAAGGACAACAAGAATTAAAATTTCTTACACAATATAAATAAAGAGAAAAATTAAAATGTATAATAAAATTGTAATAATTGCCATATGCATACTTACAGGATGTAATATGGATACAAATGATGATAACGAAAATAATCTATATTCAAACAGCTTTGCTCTTTGTGAAGGAAACTTCAATAATGGAAATGCTTCTTTATGGTCTTTTACCCCTGAATTAAAGGAATCCGAAGTGCAAATTATTGGCGGAACATCTCTTGGTGATGTTGCCCAATCACTTACCATCTATGATAATTATTTATATGTGGTTGTAAATAATAGTCACAAAATAGAGGTTTTAGATTTAAATGATGAAATTTTTGTTGATGGCACAATAAGCATACCTGGTGCTAGCCCGCGGTATTTTGTTACAGATGGTCAGGTGGGATATGTATCCTGCTGGAATTTAAACGGGATACTAGTCTTGAATATTTCAACTAGATCAATAATTGATACGATATCAATTCCGGGGAAGCCTGAAAATCTAATTCTCGAGGGTGGTACCCTTTATGCTTCTGTTCCTTTTGGTACTGATTGGAGCACTTCAAAAGAGGTTGTGGAAATTTCTACCAGCTCTAAACAAATAATTAACACTTACGAGGTGATATTAGGTCCAAGAGACATGAAACTTCATGGTTCAAACCTATATGTCTCCAGTTCTTATTATGATTTAAACTATGTAACGTATAGTGGATTATCAAAGATAGATTTAACAAATAAAAATGTACTCACTTTTTTAGATGGTTCAGACTCGCCAGCTAAAGATGATCTTGTTATAATTGATGAGAAACTGTATCGTTCAATATCTACCGGGATAGCAAGAATAAAAGAGGACTTGTCTTTAGACCTCGATAACATAATCGGAAATCAAAAAAACGTATACTCTGTATATACAAACGATAATTATTTATTTTTTGGAACAACAGGAGATTATATAGCACCTGATACCATTTATGTAACAGATTACTTAGGAAATGCAATAAATCAATTTGTAGTTGGCGCTATACCAGGAGATTTTATATCCCATTAAAATTTAATTATCGATAAGATTAGATCAATAAGATATGTCTATAAACAAAGTAGGTGTAATGCCAAACATAGAGACATCAGTTAAGCTAATACTTTGCGTAAAGGGATTATATCTTCGATGACTTATATTATTTTTATTGTAAACATTATAAACTGAGGATCCATAATGAATACGAGTTTTTAATATAGTTATAGTCCTAGAAATACTGACGTCTAGGTGATGTATTGTTCCTAGGCGCTCTTTGTTCATATCTTTTAAGATGTAAATTGACTTTTTTTGATTTTCTAAGTTTTCAAGTCCTGTGTAGACTCTTCCAGAGGATAAAACCCAACTGAAAGTCATATTCCAATCACGAATTTTAGTTAAGGATACTAATTTTAATTCATGAGTTTTGTCATGATCAGCATAAAAGCTTTTGCCTAGGTTAATATCCGGGAATTCATATGTTGTTTTGCTGAGTAAATACGAAATCCATCCTTTCATTTTCCCCGTTTTTTTTCGAATCAATAGCTCTATGCCATTTGCATTTCCTGAACCAGATAAAATTTTTCTTAGACTTGAGGATAGTGGATCCGTTTCATTATAAAAAGTATTAAGATTATCTGTAGTTTTGTAATAGGCTTCGGTATTTATGAAAAAGTTGTTATAATCCCAGTTTGCCCCAAGGTGGTAGTTAACAGATGAGATAATTGGAATATCTGTATCGGATAATATCCACATTCCATCACTACCACGGGTTGAGTATCCATTAACAAATTGGTGTATATATTGACTATACCGTCCTACAGACGCATCAATTGAAAACTTATCTGAAATAGATTTGATAATTGCAAGCCTGGGTTCGTAGAATACTTTTGAAAAACTTGAAAAATAAAAAATCCTTAAACCTGTTTCTAATGTAAAATTTTTTGGTTTTATCCATTTATCTTGTAAGTAAAAAAATGGAGAAAAACTATTTTGATTGATCCAATAAGTTGTGTCTGAAATTCCATCTGTAATTTTATTTCTAAGTGAAATTTGGTATTCCGATGCTCCAGCTCCTAATTCAACCTTATGATTTTTTAACCCTATATAATTTGTTTGAAACTCAATTCTGTTATTGCTGAGTCTATTTTTTTCATGAAATGTTCCCACACTAACAAAGTTATTTGATACCAAGGCTTTTTGCTTGGATTCATAATTACTTAAGTATTTATAATTTGAAATAACTAATCTAGATTTGAATGTATGGTTCCAATATTTTGACCAATTTAGATTAACCCCTTGATTACCCCAGTAGGTTTTTTGATCGGTCAAAGTACTATCAAAACTGAACATATCTTCAAAACCATAAAACTCTCTTTCCTCTTTAATAGAATCTCTCCCAGCTGAAAAAGAAATACTTAGGGTGTTTTTTGGGGTTAGAAGATATGTAAATCTAGTATTTAAATCTGAATAGGAAAAATTAGGTGAATAAGAAGCGCTTCGGTTTTCTGTTAGGTTAGCGCTTTCGGAGATGAGGTCAAATTGGTTATCACCAGTAATGAAATTTTTAATAGAATTATATAATTTAGTTTGGTTAGTAGAAGTTCTAAAACTAAAAATCCAATTTCCTCTATCAAATATGGGGCTTTCAACGGAAATTCCTTGACTCATAAGATTGCCATAAAGTGCACCGCCCGGTTTAAGATTACTTCCATTTCTACTTGTTATTTCAATGACGCTGGAAACCCGGCCACCAAATTTTGCTGGGAAACCTCCTTTGTATACTTGCACATCTTTAATTGAATTAACATTGATGCCACTTACAAATCCGAACATATGACCTGTTTGATAGATGGGCATACCATCTAGCAGAACCAAGTTTTGGTCCGGTTTTCCTCCTCTTATGTAAAGGTTTGACGTACCTCCCAGACCGAATTGGATACCAGGAAGTAATTGAAGAGAGCGAAAAATATCTACCTCCCCTAAATTTGGTAAAGTTGAAATATGTCGAGGAGAAAAAGAAATCTTACCCGGGGTTTCTGTTCTACCCATAAATTCACGGCTCCTAGCTGTAATCCAAATGTCCTCCGATGAAATGACATGTGGTTTAAGCCTTATGTTTTTAACTTCATATTCATCATAAGGAAAATTTATTTCTATTTTTGAAGTCTGATATCCAATATAAGAAATAAAAAGCGTACATGTTTTTACTGGTATGTTTGATATTGAAAACGTTCCATCTATATTAGTTATGTTACCAAGGGACAATTTTGGAATAAAAACATTTGCATATGGTATAGTTTCGCCTGTCTCGAAATCATATACAAATCCCGATATTCCAAAATTTTTTGGAGTAGATGGCTTAAAAACAATGAATTGGGATTTTTCTTGCTTCCAAATTAAACTTGTTTTAGATAAGATTTTATCAAGAGCAAAACCATAAGAACAATCAATACAATCGGCACTAATTAATACGTTATTAACATCGCCATCCGAAAAAATTATCGGGACTTCGTATTCTTTAATAAAATCATTGAAAACACTTTCAAGAGGTTTGTCACTGAATGAAAATGAAACTGAATTTTTAGTATCTGCTATTAAGTAAAAAGTGGAAAAAAAATGTAAAATTATTAAGGTTAGGCTACAACATCGTGTATGTATCACCATCAAATTTAAACTCATGCTGAGATAATAGGGAAATAGAGCTAAGAACAGATTTTAAATTACTCGCGTCCAGCAGGCCAGTGATAGTTTTTTCTCCAATAGAAGAATTAGCAAATTTGATAGTGATGTTAAATTTTCGTTCAATATCATTACAAACTTCTTTAAGGGATTTTTTTTCACAATATAATTTGTTATGCACCCAGTCTGGATAATTTTTATAGGCAGGGCTAGTTTCAGGTTCAAGATCAAACGATGAGTCCATAACTATTCTTTGGCCATCTTTAAGAATAATAGATTTATCATTTTTTGTAACTAAGACTTTACCCTCTGTGACACCAACTTCAAACCAATTTGCACGAGACTGAACATTAAATTTCGTACCCAGAACCTTTATTTTAGCCCCATCAACCTCGATAATGAATGGATTCTGATTATGTTCGATATTGAAAAATGCTTCCCCAAAGAGAACAATGTTTCGAGATTTTTCATTAAAATTAGATTTGTAGGAAAGTTTGCTAGCAGAGTTGAGTTTAATAATTGATCCGTCTGAAAGTTTTACTGTACTTACTGTGCCATTCGTTGTTTGTACGGTTGTTGTATTTACAGATTTATAAAGAGTGAAAACTGAAATAATTACAAAAATAGAAAAAGCAATTGCAATTGGAAATTGGAAACTCCAATTAAATATTGAAAATATGCTTTGTCTGCTATCTTTGGTTTCTATAGGCTCTACAGCCAAACCGTTGTTCATTTGTTGTTCTAAATAAACCCACGAACTTTCAGTATCCATAGAACGAGGATTTTCAGGGGCAATAATATTGTCCCATATTTTTTTCTCAATTTTATCAAAATTTTTCATTCTCATATTATCAACGAATATTTATTAAAAAATACTCATAAAAAATTGGAAAGATTTTTTTTTAGAATTTTTATTCCTCTATATATTTGATTTTCCACTGTTCTAAGACTTATACTTAATATTTCTGCAATTTCTTGATTTGACTTTCCTTCGATTCGACTAAGAAGAATAATATTTCTGCATCTGTCTGGGAGTTTTTCGTTAATTAATCTAAAAATCTCAGTTTGTAAAGTCTCCCCCTGATTTATGCTTTCAGGGTCTTGATTCTCATGTTTTAAAAAATCAGAGACTGAGTTTTTATGGCGATTTCGAACCTCTTGATGCCGAAAATGGTCATAGCACAAATTGGAGCTTATTTTAGCAATAAGGGCAAAAAATGATTTGTCTTCTTCTAGTGAATTACGATTTTTCCAAACCCTTAAAAATGTCTCCTGCGTGATGTCATCCGCTAGATCTTCATCCTTTATTTTGTACAAAACAAAACGGTAAAGTGATTGATGATAATCATAAAAGATGTTTTTGAATGCATTTTGATCGCCTTTTTTTATCTTAAGGAGGAGTTGTTTTTCTTTTAACAAAAATCTAATAACCTTAGTTGATTATATGGTTTTAAAGAATTTTGAAAACATAGAAACGCACTTAAATTGGATAAATAAATATAAATAAATTTTTTAGTTAAAATTTTAGTATTTTATGTAACTAAAAAAAACTAGGTAACTCCTTACGGTAACGATAGAATCTAATTCCCTAAACTTTACAGGAATAATATTTTGGAGAAAATCAAAGAATCAAAATACATAATTGTCATTATTATGGTAATGCTCATAAGCGGATGCTCCATGGTGGGATTCTCAAAATATCCTGAAATTATCCATAATGATCGAAAACCTTTGATTTCCGTGACTTATGATTATGGAGAGATAGAAATAAATATACCTCTAAATTATCCCAGGTATAGACCAAATAATATTGCGTTTCAAGTATATGCTGATGGGGACACGCTATTTCCTTTGCTATCGGTAATTCAAGACCCGTTAGATGAGATCTCACTTTTCTTACCTCATGGCGTTCTAAATTTAGAAGACTCCACTAACATACTTAAAATAATGCCCCAGGA